>Ga0255775_1003180_pt1 | contig 13750 bp, 30 predicted proteins | sample 011ome_26_FD_179973 | JGI IMG/M metagenome (GOLD analysis project Ga0255775, IMG submission 179973) | Coastal salt marsh microbial communities from the Groves Creek Marsh, Skidaway Island, Georgia - 011511BT metaG (version 2) | ecosystem: Environmental > Aquatic > Marine > Intertidal zone > Salt...
GTGCAGTTTACTTGACTCATAATGTTCAATTAAAGACACAAAACCCTATTGTTCTGTATCATTATTGGTTTTACAATTAGGGTAAGTGCAGTTGTTGTTTAATCTGCAACTCTCACCTTCTCTTTTGATGTGCTTACACTTTTCTAATTTCTCAAGCGTGTCCTTTAGAATCACATTCCAAGCATACTTGTCCTTGTCAGCGTTCCAAAGTTTCTCGTACATCTCTAGTAGTATCTCTCTGTTCATCTTACTTTTTTCTTTTGTACTCAGCTCCAATTATAGCAAGGGCTATATACACAGGACAGAGTAATACAAAACATTGCCATGTTTCCATATTATTTTTGTTTAGCGTAAACCTTATTACCTTGATTGTCTATCTCGTAATATCGGTTCTTAATTCTATCGTAATACATTGACACACTACCAAGCTTTCCTACGATTTTCGGCTTGGCTTTTACCACAGTGATTTTAACTTGATTGGGTTCGTAAGGAACACCATTCTCATCTTCTAATCCGTAAGGACATCTCCATACATTGAGAACCATCATACCTTTCCTAGACCACTGCATACCTCCTGCAATGTCATTCATGGTTGGCACATCAACATAAGGAACTCCATTTTTATATTTAGCTTGCTGATGCTTGGTGTGTACCGTAACTATTGTATGGTAATCCTTATCAGCAGAATGCTTGCGAACGGTAGTAAGAATCTTTCCAATTGCAATGTCATCCCTTACTCCGCTATTTATATCTGTAGCCACCTCAGTGAAAGGGTCAACACAGCATCCGTCAATCTTTATATCTAGATTTGACTCTATGTCTTCAACAGCAGTGTAGAATCCCTCAATAGACAGGTCTGAAAGACCGCTGTCAATAATAAAGAAATGCTTATTTATAAATTTCATAGCCGCATCAGCCTCTTCATCGGTGGCTGTTATCTTGTCATTAACAAGGAACGGCTTTCTTAAATACACCCAAAGCAACTCAGCATAAACCTCTGTAGGGCTACCTGTTTCGGGAGAGTATACGGCCCACTTCCAACCACTATACTCAGCTAGATTCATCATCATCTCAAATGTAAATTGAGATTTACCTTGGTGAGCGCCTGCATATATATATGTAGTGCTACCTCTTTTCATGGAATACCTTTCAAACAATCCTTCAAAGCCAACCCACTCTCCTTTGGTTATGCCGTTACTTCTCAAGCTAGTCAATGAGTCCCTCAACTCATCAACTGTGTACACAAACTGTCTAATTTTACTCATCTTTCTCCTTATAATAAAACGATTCTGATATGAGCTTTTGCTCATACACCTCTACAAACTTAAAGTTATAAATCTTGCTACCCACAAGACCTAAGTGGCCCATTACCTGAAGTATTATTTCAGGGTTTCCGTTTAGTTGTTCAATTCCATCTGACCTAGATATAAATTGAAAAGGCCTTGACTCATCTCCCATAAACATGTTGATGTGTCCACTGCCCCTGCGCTTCTGCCAAGTTACCCTAGCAGAGTAGTGATATATATTTTGTCCTTTAGCCATCTAATAAAAACTTTAGTATGTGGTACATAATAAACACTAGTAATAATTCCAGAACTAACATATAAAAAGAGAGGGGCTTGTGCCCCTCTCATCTCTATATTTAGAATGGCATGTCATCCTCTTCCTGTGCTAGAACAGGAGATGATGGGCCAGAGCCTTTTGCAGATTTGTAATCTCCTTGAACTTGGAGATACTTACCGCCATCTCGCTTGTCTTTCAACTCAAGGTTAATCCAACCCTTTTCGTTTTTGTTCTGAGCTAACGCTTCAAAGTCGTTAGGCCCGAAAGCGATTTTTACAATTTGACCGTACTGAGTGTCTACCACTGTGGTCTTCCCTAGAAATACTTTTTCCGTTGACATAATTATTGATTTAAAAGTAATTGTTTTAAGTGTTGATATTTAGCTTCCATGTCTAAAACCTTTAGCTCAAGACTAGTAATCTTAGAGAATACATCGCTGTAATCAAAGTTACTATTCTTAACAAAGTCAATAGACTTTTCGTAACAATACTTGAAAACATCGTTCTCAAGTCTCTCGTTTTTCAATGATATGTAGCGTTGAACGCTACGATATTCAATGCCTAGCATCCTTTGAATCTCTGAGTTGGAAAACCCTAACTCGTCCATAACAATACAAAAGATAGCTCTCGCTCTTGACACATCTGCTGACTTGTTAGCCGAGCATATGTCCTCTTCGTTAATTCCGCATGCGCTTGAAACACTCTTTAGAACTATGTAGTCAATATGACTAGAGTTCCGAATGCTTGGCGGAATAGCCTCTGTAGTTTCCATTTACAAATAAGTGTTTGTACATTTCTAATGATGAGTCTAGCTTACGCAGTCCTCTTGACATGAAGTTATCCGATACCTTGTAGATGCCTACCTCGTATGGAAACTCTTTCTCTATTGCTACAAAGTAGAACTCATCTGCGTTAAACAGTTTCGTGTACAATGCGGCTTGTTGGTCGTAACCACTCCAAGGTGCTGATTTCTCAAAATCTCTGAGCGACTTACAGGTCTTTAGGTCAATGACCTTTACACCCTCCCAATCGTCTCTAACAGCATCCGCCTTTCCTTTTATCTTTATGTCCTTTTCGGTCATAATCATAGGAACTTCGGGTGTGAAATTTCCAAAAATCTCTTGAACATCATCAACCTTTTTGAGCTTGTCAATCATAGAGTGAACCAAGTCGTATTCCTTAGAGCTTAGGATAATCCTGTCTGAGTTTTTCTCAGAGAACTCTAGCCATTCAGACCCAGCCCTGCGCTTAGTAAACTCAACAGTATTGTCAATACCCTCTAGGAACAATTGATGAACCGCACTACCTATACTAAAGGCAGGAGAAGAGGGGTAAGACCACTTACCCATTCTCCATAAATGAAATTTAGTAGGAGATTCTAACATCAACTTGAGACCGCTGTTTGTTATGTATTCCTTGTCAGCATAGTAATGCTCATCGTTGTTAAACTTCTCCAATATATCCATTATTCTTCTAGTAATAAGGTTTTCAATTCGTAAATAAAGTCAGCGAGCTTCTCATCATTGAATGTGAATCTGTATACCTCTTGGCCTTGTATCACTTGATACAAATGAGTCATACCATCTTCACGCTCTTTACGGAAAGTCAATTCAAATTCGTTTCCGTTATCTATAGAGAACTCTATAGAATCCCAATGCTCGTTACTTAGCTTCAAGGATTTCTTTCTTTACTTTATCTGTAACACTGTACTTGACCAAAGCCTTTACCACCTGCTCAGACTTTCCTGCTTTTACCGCATTGACCATTTGACTTTTTATGTCAGCTGTCATTGGCTTTAGCTCTTCTTTCTTTGGTGCTGATTGCTTCGCTATAGCCATAGACACTTCGTTTGAAGTTGCTATAGATGTGTCAATACCGATACCCAACATTCCTAGCGCACGACCTACTGCTGAGGTCTCACAGTTTTCTACAAATGAGGTCTTGTTGATATAGCTACTAGCTTTATCTTCTTGAGCAAAGCCTGTTGCTTTTACTAGGCCATCTGCATCACAAACCGTAGTTTTGATTACACATCCCTCAGCATCTAGGTGGATTATCTCTGAAGATATTGACCAACCTTTGTAATCATCCGCAAAGCGGAAATACTTAATTCTCTCGTTAACCTCAACATACTGTTTGCCCTTGATGTTGGTGGTTTTGAATTGATAAGACATAATTAAATCTTTAAAGTTACTACCCTAAATTACACAACGGACAGGGTAAATTACCGCTTTATTCCACTTCGTTATTAACGAGTTCTTCACTACCATCAAATAGTTCTGAATATATACTCTCCATTAACTCTGCAACTGAAGCCTTATCTAAGGCTTTTGACATCACAGCATTTCTAAATGTACGATATACCGATGACCTAAACTCAGACATGTAGTTTTGATAATAGTCTTCAATGTATTTAGGCATCATATCGGATACAATGTCATCCCAAAGCAGTATGCTATTTACATAGGATTTGTGATTAGTCTCAACCATAGTCCTTGCTGTTTTCACAGCATGAAGAATGGTAGTTCTATCAACACCGAAATAGCCTGCTAGTAACACTGGGTGCATTTTATGCTTTTTATTCAAAAGATATAAGATGCAATGCCTTGATGTGATTATATTTTTCTTTCTGCTTTTCAGCATCGGATTGACTCCTGTCAAGCTCGTGTACCTCTGACACAATTCCTTCACTTGATTTAATGTCAACGATTTCTGATTCTTTTCTAACATTTTTCTGAATAATTTTTTTGATTCGCATTACTTTTGCCCTCGTAGATTCTATACTTCTGTGAGGGTATTTCTTCTGAATAGCACTGTATGTAAGCCCATGATATCCATGCATCATAAGCATGTCATATTCCTCTTCAGATAATACTGACTTTGCTATTAGATTTACATGGTTAAACTCATCGTTATCAGCACCATCAGACACTGTGGCGTTAGCCATATATTTATTATATGCTTGATCGCCATCTCCGTAAATAAGTTCAGACTCATTCCTTATGTCCATGCTCCTTTTTAACGCTGTTTTACGCTTGAGCATTGATAGAAATGCGTGCTGTATAAGAGTCATTGTGTAGCCTATGATATGCGGCTCGTTCTCAAACTCCTTTTCTCTATTTATCACAGCCATAATATTAGTAAGAGCTATAAACCTAGTCTCTTCTACATCGTCATCATTTAGAAAATGATAGCCTCCTTTTCTTACGGAGAAGTGTATAAACCTATTGTCTTTAGTGAAAAACTTTTTTAGGTATTTGTCTGTTATTTGCATCGCAGGGATTATATTATTATACAAACCCCCTAAAGGGGTTTGTATTATAGTAATACATTATATTGAATTGTCCATAAGATTGTTTAGAATCTTATTCTGCAATTCATATTTTTCTCTCCAACCATCTCTCTGCATTTTCATAGAAGCATACTCATTGCGAGCTGTGTTAATCTTGTTCTTGTAGAGTATCAAATCGTCCGTTCTAGTCTCGTGTATTCTTACAAATTTGTCAAAGGCAAACACCATAAGAGCTACTTCTTTTTTATCAAAGTAAGGCTCTGACATTTTTGTAAGCTTATTGAGAGCATCATACAAGACTGATAAATCAGCCTTGTATAATAAATTATCTGCGCTCTCCATTAAAACAAAAGCTCATTTGGATAATAGGTATCACCGTATGCATTTAACTGCAGGATATTCTCTGGTATTAATGCTGTGTAGCGTTTCCTGTTGTTGTCCCATATTAATGCATAGTAGTTAGGCGTAGTTCTATCGCCTCCCTTTGAGAATTTGTGGACTCCGAAGCGTCCATTAAATTTAGTAATACTACCATCTTTCTTGCGGTAAATACCACCAAAGATTTGACCACTTCTTTTTAGGTCTTCTAGTGTTGCTTGAAACTTAGTCATATCTATTTATTTATCAGATTCTACAGTTATTTTAAATTTTAAATACTCAGACTCATGTCTATTTTCATTGTTATAGGCAGACATTACTTTTAATCTCATGTCTCTAACTAAATCAATGTCATCTGAGGAATATATTAATCCCCATTCGCCTTCTTCACTTATTCTTCCGTATAAATTAACTTTCATAACTATTCTATATCTAATATTTCAAATAATTTCTCTAGTGTTTGCTGTCCCGACTGACTCATTCTGTCATAGTCCCACGATAAATCTCGTACCAAATCTTTTATATCTGCTATGCTCATAACTACAAACTTGTTGGTGAATAATCTTCTAACTCTCTTTCTACTGTCTCTATAGATGTGTTTATCACAACACCTAAACCATGAGTAATCTCAAGGTCACTATCGTAGTAAGCATTTCTGCAAATCTCCTCAATGTAAAGTTCTTTGTTCCTTTCGCTAAGATTAGAAGGAACATCTACATTAAAGTAGATATGAAAGTCAACTTTAGCGAGTACACGAGCTTCGTATTTTTCTGTATTGCTCATGTCTAATAAATCAAAATCACTCATAGTCTTATAAATTATTTTTGTTGATAATACTTGATATTTCTCTAGGTAACATGTCTGAATAAAAGGCAAAGCCATCACTCATAATAATCTTTGAGCATGCTTGGTTTGTAGTCAAACCTGTTGGTAGATATACCTTTACATAATGTGTAACAACGCTCTGTATCATATCTGTATTTATATGCGCTGTTTTCGTAGAGGTGTCGTGTGTCTTTTTACCGTTATCATATACATTAAACGGTGGAGATGTAATTTCTAAAATCATATTAATATTAATGAAAAATTAAACCAATTCGGTTGTTAGTATTAAACCATTTGGTAGCCATCAAATCGTTTTTTGATGCGTCTACATATCCTGCTTGCTCTAGCTCTGATTTTGCGCTGAAGATACGGCTATGTCTATGGATATTGACATCAATAAGCTCGTCCTTCTTAGAGCCTTCGCTAAAAATAATGTCCATGTTTTTTGGAATTGTCTTACCAATAAATAGAGGAATAGATTTAGTGTAACTATAAAATCGGACACTAGGAAGTGCGTTTGCGATAGCGAACCATTTATAGATATACTCATTGCTATAATAGTCACCGCTATCGTGTATTCTTAGATAGTCAACTTTCTTTTTGAGTATCTCTGAAACCATTATTTCTACAAAATCGTCCTGCTTAGAAAGCTCGTATCTTCTTTCAAATGCAGGTTTGACATTTCCCCAAATATAAGCACCCTTTTGTGCGTAACAATACTTGACACATTTATCAGCAAACGGACAAGTTACCTTGCCCGATGCTGATTTATATGCAGGAATACCAAAGTTGAATACTCGTAATCCCATCTCCTTAGATGTAGATTTGAGCTTTGAGTTTTGAGTAATTATATTCATTCGTATTCGTCTATTTCTATTTGTATATTGCTAAGTTCTTCCTTGTCAATACTGACTACATCTAGCTCGCTCCATTCGCCTAAGTATAGATTGTCATATATAATTTCTTCTGGGTCGTAATTAGCATTTACATTCGCCATAATTTTAACTTTGATTGTAGCCTCAATGTATAAATCTCCTGTTGCTACTTCGTAATATGTTCTAGCCATTTTTATGTTTTTTATCTAGGTTTTTCTTAACTACATTCATTACATTTCTAGCAGCTTTAGACTGCTTTTCCTCAAATTTCTCAAGCTCTAAATCTGTAGGTCTAAGAGCCTCATAGAGTTCTTCAAATAAATTATTCATATAAGTGAGTAGTAATGATTTGCATGATACATGTATTGGCAATTATCAAAATTGTGGGGCAGAGTTGCGAACAACTCATACCCATCCATTTCGTATTGCTCGTCAGTAAGTTTATAAGTGTAAACTTGAACAGAGTCGTAATCTAATATAGTGATATACATAATTAAGCTTCTAAGCGTTGTACAATCTCACGCACAACATCATTAATAATATTCTGGTACTCTTCTGGAGATATCATAGGAGCATCCTCAGAAACCGCAGGTGCATATTCCTCAATCTCTTCATGGACTAATTGTCTGATAGAGTCAGCATCAAGTGTATAGTCTGATATATCCTCCCTAGAGATATAGTCACGCTCATCTTCTACAATGTCAATTACATCATAGCTAGAAATCTTATCTTCCATATCGCTCTGAATATCTCTAATTTCTGACTGATTTTCGTATATAGAACTCTCGTTATCGCCAACACTGCTTTCTAGAGATGATATGTCGTGATGCATATTACTTATTTCCTCAGCATGTGTAGATGAGTCATTCATAAGTCTATAAATGTCAGCCTTCATTAATGGTAATGTTCTGAGCATCTTTAACGCAGTAGCGTATTGGCGAATTGTAGTAATTGTCTTTTTCATTTTGATAATTGATTATAGATTTATTATTGAAAATATTGATACGGTAATTATAGAAATGGTAAACCCCACAAGAAATAAATCTTGCAGGGTAATTTTAGAAATAATGTTTTTCATTTTTATTTATCTAATGGATAAGTCTCTACGAATAAGATTCGTGTATCTCTGTTCATACTCTAGCCAATCTTTAAGATTCATCTCAGCTATTCTGCTAGATGTTTTCTTCATAGTGCTAGTAATGCTCTTTGCAGATTTCTGCGTAGCATGGTCTTCATATCTATATTTAGAACCCTTTATGTTTACATACTGCGGTTCCTTATTTCTAGATTTAGAAGGAGCAGATTTCCTGCTCCCTCTAGTGCTAAACTCTATAACTGCTGCCTTGCTAATTTTTAACATGATTGCTGAAGTTTCTGTAACTCTTCAGAGTACATGTCCATAAATAAGTCGTCTACAAGCTCTGTATATGATGAAGCTACAATTGTATTTTCTTGCAGTGCGAAATCATTAAATATCTTTCGGTAAGCTCTAGCAGTGTCTGAGATTATCTGGACAAATAGTCTAGGCTCATTTGTATTAATGATGTTGAATGCTCTGTCAAAATAGATGTTGTAAGCTCTAGAGATATGCTCTGTATCTATACCGATGTTGAATGCACATTTATACAGTGCCTCGTTGGTATTTATAAATTCCTTGTGGTTCATTTGGATAAATAATTATAATGATTGATATTAATAAGAATGGGGGACTATATTAATAGCCCCCCGTTATTTCTATAGCTCTGCCTCAACTACTTCTAGAGGCATTCTCTGGCCATTGCTAGCAGTTACTACGAATTTCTCTAGTAATGCTTTCTTATGCTTAGCAAAATGCTTTTGGCCCTCTTCTGTAAGGGTTCCGAAATCATCGCTAGAAATAGCTTCTATAAGGCTATTGAAATGTGCCTTGATTCTGTCGTTCTCTGTGGCTTCTGCGATTTTAGTAATCTCGCCGCTCTCGTTAAACTCGCACTTGTGTACATTTACGAAAATAGTCTTCTTTGCAATCTTGAAATTTAACTTACTCATGATAATAATTATTAGGTATTATTTATATAAATAGTACGACCCGCTTGGCTGTACTTCATTACAAATATAAAAAATATATTTTACCCACCAAATAAATAAGGGATATATTTACTAGACTAGAGCGCACCTGTCAAAAATATTTCATATGCAAATTTTTTATCACTTTTTTTAGCATGAACGGAAAAAAATATCTCTGGGGTATACCTGACTTAAAGGAGGGCGGGGGGAAATTGGGGGGATGGGTTGCTGTGAATTGGGAAGCAGGTGATTTGGAGATTTAGTAGTCTGAGCTATTATTATAATATAATACTATTACTTATTAGTAACCCTATAAGGGTTACTATATAATATATTACTATATATAATATATTATAATAAGGGTTGTGTTGTAGTGAATAGAAACATTCTTTTTGTAAATTAGTGTAATGGTTAAAGTAATCCGAAAGCTTATGTATGGTGACATTGAAGTAATGTATTTGATTCTCGGTAGGAGAATGCCGAAGGGTGAGGATAAGAAGCGCCTTATCAGATTCCACAACAGTCTGGTTGGGAGGAACGAGAGATTCAAGAAGCTTGAGAACGAAAACACCTTTTGCGGAAGTTGCATTGCAGGTGTTAGGGAGCGACTATGGAAGTGGTATCACAGCTTGGAATTACAACCGCTAACAGACCTCTATTTCAATGGAGGATTTTATAACGAAGATGGAAGACCGAAGTATGAGCGTAAGGAATCGTAAGGGCGATGTTATCCGAGGACAGGGTGCAGAGCTAACTGAGTTGCAAGATGAGTTTATGTCTAGAGTTAGGGATGAGGGTATACACCGAGCGCCTGTTATTGCTAGAGACCTCAACTACACTAGTTACTACAGGGACAGGCGTAATATAGGAACTGCGTTCCATAAGGAGTTGATGAAGTTTGTCAACGAAGAGTCTAGTCAGATAGAGAGTGCTAAAGGCACGAACCTTTCTATGTTGGTGCAGATTAGAGACACTGCGTTGGCTACAGGGGATATGAAGGCCGCTATGGAGGCTATAAAAGTGATTAACGATATGCAGGGCCATAAAGCACCTACGAAGGTCCAAAGCACTAAACTTGATATAAAGGCCACTATAGACCTTACAGCACCTCAAGAGGACTCCGAGTATCTAGACATATAGAAAGTCTCTTAGAAACGCTGTAAATAGCCTTAGAATGAATATTAAGCTTTATAATCCGACAGAACCTCAGAAAGATTTCTATGAAATGGTTTATGTCCACGCTCCATTTGTGTCGCTTATTGTGGCAGGTAGACAGACAGGGAAAACCTTTTTCATGATGAATGACGCTGTTATGAGGGCACTTAACCACCCTAAACACCGTATGTTTTGGGTCAGCCCGATACAGGACCAAGCAAACAAAGTCATGAAAGACATTGAGGCGATGTTCTCTAATCACGAAGCGCTATGGACTCAAATAGTAAAGAGGTTTGATAGGAAGGCAAATGAGATGTACTTTCATAATGGAAGCTTTATTAAGTTTCGCTCTGCTGATAGTGGTGATAACCTTCGTGGCGCTACCCTTGATTTTATCTACATTGATGAGGCAGCGTTCATGAAGATTGACTTTATCAATGAGGTACTGATGCCAATGGTTACTAGGACCAATGGTCGTGTAGTAATGTCATCTACATTTAACGGAAGAAACTGGTATTGGGATTGGTACAACAATGGACTGAGGGAAGACAACAAGGGACAGATAGAGTCTATCAAGCGCACATATTTAGACCTAGACGATAACGATGTCAACAGGACTGTGGATGCAATCCGCAAGGGTATGACTAAGGCTCAGTTTGACCAAGAGTTCCTTTGCCGACCTGTATCATCAAGTGCGTTGTTTAGCAATGTAGAAGATGCGGTGTATGCAGAATCCGCACCTACCACTTACGAAAGGCTATACATCGGTATGGATATCGGTGTAGCGCAGGATTATACAGTGCTTACAGCAATAACCGAGGAATACAAGGTGATTGATATAGACAGGTTTAATATGAAAGAGGAATCTATGGATTCCAATGACTTTAAACACCGAATAAAAGAATTTTATCGCAAGCACTTTGATAAACTAGCAGCCTGTTACTTTGAGGTTAACAACAATGACTTACTCTTTGATGAGCTTACTCAAGACGATGACATGTACAAGATGATACCATTTCATACCACATCGCAAACTAAGCCAGAGATAATCAGAAACCTTATAAAACTCTTTGAAGACAATATAATACAAATACCTAAGAATGAGGGACTTGTAAAAGAGCTGTATGACTTTAGGTCAAAAAGAAACGCAATCACAGGGAATATGCAATTTTCAAACACCGAGGGTAAGCACGATGATATGGTGATGAGCTTGGCTATCGCAGCATATTGTGCAAAGGAAGAACAGGACGGAGGAATTACACTTTTCTTATGAAATACGGCAAATTATTACAACTTAGAAAGCATCCAGAAAAAACATCTCCTATTGACTTGATTGTATTTAGCAGGATAATGGACAAAGAGCCAAAGGCCGATGAGATACACCAGAAATTCAAGACCTATGTAAACATTGAGGACATGACTTACGGACAGTTTGTTGTGTGCGAAACCCTGCTTAGAGCTAGAATGGAAGGACAATTAGTGGCATTACTAGCTAGGCCAAAATCCGAGGATAAATATAGTAATGAAGATGCAGAAGCTGAAAACATACACCTAAACAACATACTTGAACAGGAGGCTTTAGAGTGTATGGGACTAGTGAATGAGTTCATTGACATGAGAGAAAAGATACTGCTTGGTAAGTACGAAGGCGTTATATACAGCAGGCCGCCTGAGAAAGATGAGGAAGAGCCAGAAGATATGATTGACTTTGAGGGAGAAAGCCCTTGGGAAACCTTTAATGAGCAGTGGTTTTTTTATCAAATGACTAGAAACCTAGCTCAAGGAGACTTCAGAAGAATGGACGAAATATATGACATTCCAATGAGAACCATTCTCCCAGAACTATCCTACCTTTCACAAAAGAACATTATTGAGGACAGAATCAATAGAATGCAAATGGCTAAAAGCCGAGCTTAAATTGTAAATTAGAGAAATAGCTATGAACGACCTTAAAGAAATATACAATAAGCTCCTAGAGTTTGGCGAGAACCACAACATGGTGAACCAAGCTCTTTTTTTAATGCACGAAAACGAGCTAGAGCATATTGACATTGAGTTTAGATGTATCGTCTTTATTATATCAAGCTCAAATCTAAGCAGAGAACTAAACTCCCCATCATACACTATTGACTTTGAAGTGATGGTAATGGATAAAGTTGACCGTTGGGACAACATGAGAAACTTTGAGTCTGTACAGGAGAACATTTTTGTGTTGGGTCAGCTTCAAGACTACATGCAGCAGAACAACATGGATGTTGATATGGACGAGATTGATTTAATCAATGAGTCTTCAGATGACTACAACATAACCTCAGCAGCAAGTTCTCTATCTTTCACATTGTCAAGGCCTTGCTACAACAAAGACATTGATATTGACATACAGATATCAAAAGCATACTACGAAGACAAGATTAAGGTTTACTACGCAGATTCTCTTGAGAACGCTGAGATAGAAAGGTCAAACAATCAGTCTCAATCTGGAGGTGTTGTACCAAATATGTCCGACTTGCTTTCTGGTAACTACAAGATGTACATGTACTCTGATGTTGATGTTGACTTGATATACAATATGTGGTGCGAGGGTGACGATAACTTTGCCATGTATATGCCAGAGCCTTACCATAAAACAGTCTCTCTTTCCGCAAATACCATGAAAGAAGTTGAGCTTTTAAATCAAGACGACTTTTTCCCGATATTATTGGGCCTTCAAGATGACAACGAAACATCCATGTTAATGGCTTTTACTAGACTTCAAGATGTTTCTGACATAACAGAGTTCTTTAATTTTGGAGCGGCTGTTGAAGACAACGGATATTCTAGGGGCGCTTCTTGGACAAGAAGACCAGAAGAAAGGATTGGAATTTGGATATCCTCACCTATAAACGATGATATCTAAACAAAAGCAAATAGGGCAGCTTAGAAGAGCTATTCTCTCTGCTATGAGAGATTATGGACTTAAAAGAACGCTAATAAACACCGCTCAACGCTCTGGAAACATAGCAAGTGGTAAGTTTATTAATCTTTTGAAGAAGGCTAGTGATGATGTGTTTTCAATAAGAAACACGAGATTTAGTGAGGCTGGGATTATAGAAAACTTCACCGTAATCTTTGACTTGAGGGCATTGTTGGGGGAGCAATATTTCTACTATTTTGAGACACTTGACGAGGATATAAGCTTCAAGAGAGATTGGTCTTTAAATCCAGGAGCTTCTAGAATTAGCTCTTGGATTGTTAGAAAGATTACGAACGGAACATGGAGAGGCTCAACTACAGTTTTTTCTGGTGGTAGGACACTAGACTTGCTAGAATCCAAACACAGGATGAGGTTTGCGTATGCTGTAGCAAAGACTATTAAATCCAATAACGATATACAGTCAAAAGGAGATTATTCTTACAGTCTGAGGATAGCCTTGGATGACATTATAAACTTCGCTTTAGATGATTTTTTGAACGAGGTTAACATTAACATTTCAGATGAGATTGAAATCATCTTAAACGATATATTCTAGGATGGCAAAAAAGAATTTTGAAAACAAGGTTACGGTACTTGAGGGTTCTCTCAAGAAACTTTCTGTACAGCTTGAAAGAGGGCTAAAGAGCGGAAAGTCTTTAGCTGA
>Ga0255775_1003202_pt1 | contig 13699 bp, 8 predicted proteins | sample 011ome_26_FD_179973 | JGI IMG/M metagenome (GOLD analysis project Ga0255775, IMG submission 179973) | Coastal salt marsh microbial communities from the Groves Creek Marsh, Skidaway Island, Georgia - 011511BT metaG (version 2) | ecosystem: Environmental > Aquatic > Marine > Intertidal zone > Salt...
AATCTGGTCATTTGAAAAGGCACATGCGTATTCACACGAACGAAAAACCGTACGAGTGCGATGTGTGCGAGAAGCGTTTTACTCAATCTAGTAGTTTGAAAGCCCACATGCGTACTTATCATTAGCTCTTTTATATAGTCCTGGTGCACACAAACCCGTTTGATTTATTACATACCGAACAAATCAAACGAACAAATTTGGGGAATTCTAATAAGTCAATTGGGACCTTCCAGCCTTCCTTCGTCAGCTTCCTCGCCGTCCCTGTTCCTTCTTTTTGTCTCCCTACTCATATAAGTCTATTTTTACGCTTCAACGTGCCTTCAATTTTTACTGTGTCATCATTTTGTCGCCACTTCTTCTATCTCGAAAGGATCTCTAGCGCACTGTTGCAAAAACAGCTCGTACGGATACTTCTTTCCGTAATACTTCTTCAATATCCTTTTACCGCGAGTGATTAAATCCGAGTCTTTCATGACCAATGCGGCGTTGAGCGCTTGTTTATCTTGCTGCGTTCCTTGGTCTCCTCCTCGATATTTGACCAAACGTTTGACGAATAATAATCGCAAAATTTCCCAAGCGATGCTGATATCGTCCTCGTCGATGCCTTCGCACCGTAAAATCAACGAGTGTAACGCTAACGTTTGGTATTCGCACGCATACTCAAACTGCTCGGCTTGGACTAACTGCGCGGCGATATCAAAGCACGCTTTCCCGAATACTTGCATTCTGCGAATGTCTAATTTGAAATTCGACAGCGCCTCGAGAACTTCACGAGTTTCGTATTTACCACTTTCCACGTAGTTCTGTATTAAATCCCCGACGACCTTCTCTTTTTGTTTCGCTGCGATCATTTTCGATTCCATGTCAGCGCCGAGTTGCGCCGCTTCGGAAAGACACGTCGGACATCGACAGATGAATTGATGCGTTCGCTTCAATTCTGTTCGTCGTTCGTCTATGTTGCCCGAATGAAAGATTGGCCCGTACGAGACCGTAATCTCTTCGCCTTTTCGAATTGGTTTATATGCTCTGATTGTAATTTTATTCTGTTCTTCGCTCGTGGTGAAAATCTCAGCTGTTTCGCTTCTCGTCACCGACCGAGAGGTGGACGGTCCAGCATGTCTTCTCGCCGAAAATTCGTCTTCGTTTTCTTCTTCTCGTTGTCTTTGCTGCTCTGTTTCCAACCTCCTCTCCTCTTCCTCATCTCCGCTAAAACTTGCAAACGCGTTTGGCAAACACGAGTGGTTCACCGCGCTTGCCATGATAAACACCCCAACCGCTAGCGTCTTCTCCTCCCCAATCTCTATGTATGCATCCACCAAATCCGCCGCATCCATGTTCCTATATACCTGAGGCGTCAACATGACCACATCTTTTCTCGTCAGCGTTTTCACTCGAAAAGAATTCAACGTGCACCTATTCACGATCCCGACGATATCGTCCACCTCGAATCCGCCGTCTAATATCGAATGTCCTCTCATGCTCGTATAAAACTTATTCGCGATCAACTCGTCCCTTAATATTGCTCGATCGTAATCTAATTCTCGCATCACCGTTAAATCCGCGAAAGTTCGTTTCATTTGCCTCATTTTTTCGTCCCTGAAAGTGTTGCCTCGTAAATCTGTTTTTTTTATCGTCTGTATCGTCTTCCCAATCGCTCTTTGTATGAAAGAAAAATAGCACTCCGGATCTTCCTCGCCTTCGCCGAACGCGAACGGCGCCTCTCTCAAGATGATGTCCCCGGGTTTGTACTCCTTCGACGCGATTAAAGAATTACCAAAGGATGCTTTTTTTTGAATCTCCACTCGTTGCTTTTTCTTTTGCTTGTTGTTGCTCTTCGTAGAAGTGTTCTTGTTCGAAGGAGAGGAAGAGGAGGAAGTCATGATGATGTTTATTATTGTTTTTGGTCGTCGTTTAAAGATGCTATTATAACTACTCTAGTATATTTATTCCATCCCCCAGTCTTCGTCGATGTCTGAATCCGAGTCTTCTTTCTTATCAACAGTAGTCGTAGTCGTAGTCGTAGGAACGACAGGTGAAGACGGAAGAGGAGTTTTTGATTTTTGTGACGACGACGGAAACGACTCCTTTTTAGAAGAGGAGGACTTTTTCTCTTCTTCTTTCGCCACCTTGGATGATGATGCTACTTTTTTTACGTTTTCTTTCTTTCTACCATCATCACCACCACCACCACTACCACCGTTGTTGTTGTTGTTGTTGCTGCTGCTCTTCGTTTTCTTCTCTTTCTCCTTTTCTTTCTTTTCTCCTCCTCCTCCTTTTGGTTTCGGAAGAGCGGGACCGCCGCTGCTGCTACTGCTTGTTGTTGTTGCTGTTGTTGTTGTTTTCGATGCTGGCTTTGATACGTCTTCTTCCTTCTTCTTCGCCGCGGGAGCCGGAGGAGGAGGAACGGGAGGAACAGGAGGAGGAGAAGGAGGAAGAGGAGGAGGAGGAGGAGGAGCAGCCGGAGGATAAATTTTTGTCCTCAACGTTTGGACGGCGAAGAAATACCTTCGCCAAAAGTCGTCCTCGTCGACGATTAGCGGGACAATCCTTCCTCTCAACTCTCGCATGAACGGCACTTCTTTTAAAACGGCGTCGATATCTTCTCGAGCGTTTTCTAACGTCCAATTTTTATTAAACTCTTGGAAGAGGACGTCGTCGTCTTCGGGCGCTTCGCAGTACGTGCCAGAATCGCGTTGGATGGAGGATACGCCTTTGAGAAATTCCTGCTCTTTGATTTCTTTTTCGGAGAGTTCTTTTGAAGCGCCGTTGTTTTTGTTTTTGCTGTTTGCGTTTCTGGCGTTCGGGTCGTCCTTGTTCTTGTTTGAGGACGAAGAGGCAACTCCAACTCCACTCCTCGCCAGCGCGTTCTTCAACCGCTGCCTGTCGCTCTCTACTTGCGCTTGTTTAATCGTTTCTTTCACCTGCGAAAATAAGTTCCCGGTAAACTTCGCCGCGTTTCTCCCGAACTGTTCGATCTTCTCCCCGGCTTTTTCCAAAGACTCTTGGACGAGAACCAAATCGTCGTCGCTGTAGTCCTCGTCTTCATCTTCTTCGTCCGAATCATACAACATCCCTTGTTCTTTCAACTTTTTCTTCTTCTCTTCTCGTTCTTCTCTCTTTCTCTGTCTCGTTCCTTCCGAATCATCATCATCATCTAAATTATCATCATCTGAATCCTCCTCCTCGTCGTCCGATCCCATCGCTTTCGTAAAATCCTCTTTTATTTCCTCCTTCAACTCTTTGAAATCTTCCTTCAACTCGTTCGCTAATATCGCGACTTCTTCTCTCGTTTTCTGCAAAGTCGATTTCGAGAACTCCATGGCTTTTTTCGTGTAGTCTTTGGTGAAGTTGAACGCGTTTTGCGCCGCGATTAATAATTCATCATCATCATCCTCTTCTTCTTCTTCTTCATCTTTGTTTTCTATTGTTGGTGATGATTCGTCCTTCTTCTTCTTCTTCTTCTTCTCATTGTTCTTCTTTGTCGTCGTTGTTTTCCTCTCTTCCTCTCCGTCTTCTTCTTCTTCGTCCGAAGAAGACTCCAGGAATAAATCTCCCACTTGCTTCAGTAAATTCATATGGTCAGAGTTCACACAGCAGCAGCAGCGCGTTTTAAATGAATAATAATACTATAATAACTCGTTGTGAAGAAGAGAATATAACAGAGAGATGTTCTTTGGAGTAAAGAGAGAGAGAGAGAGTTGTTCGTATTGAGCGAAGGTCTCGTCAAAATGAGTGATGATGTTTTTAGGGGAATGCACTTTGAAAAAAATCACTTTGCCCTTTGCTCAAAAAAAAACAAAACAAGGAAAAAAAGCAAATCTTCTCTCTTGTTTCCTCTCTCTCTTTTCTTTTCTCTCTTTTCTCTCAAAGTTTCCTCACAACGAAAAACTTCTTCCCACCTTTCTAAAAGTTGCTCTCGTTTTCATCATTTGAAGCGCAAGACGCACCTCTCATCTCTCAGAGCACAGTTTAGAGCGCACACATCATCGCGCGCGGAAGAGAGACATCCTCCTCTCTGTTGTTCTCTGTTCCTTCAATACTACTATAAAGAGTGTTTTGAGAGAAAAGAGAGAGAGAAGAGAGCGCGTTGTTTGTGGTTATATTGTTGCGTGCATCGTTTTGATTGGAGAAAAAAGCACGCGCAGGTGATTAACGAATCGACATCTCATTTGTTTTTTTCTTTCCAAAAGCGAATCTCATCGCGCATCCCATCGACCGACGACGGACGGTGGCATCGCGAAAAAGTCTCGCAGGTCGCGTCGTGGGGTCGTGCGCGCGCGTGCGACAAGAATCAGAAAGAAGAAGAATGCCGGCGAGGAGAACGACGACGACGACGCTCGAGAAGACAAAGAAGAACATAATGAATACTACAAATACTACTAATCATACCGACGTGATAAACGACGAAGAAAAGACTCCTCAAACGAAAAAAGGAGAGAAGAAGAAGCAAAAAAGTCAACAAAAACAACGAAAATGTCTTTCTCGAGAGGAAAAAAAAAATGTTCAAAAGCGATCTTCTTTGTCTTCTTCTTTCTCGAGGTCTTCTTTGTTGTATTCCAAAGATCCTCTGAAAACTCTGCAGACGAGCGAAGAGGATAAAGAAGAGTTTGTCAATTTTCTTCTCAAGGAAGAAGAAGAAGAAGAAGACAACGACACGATTTCTCTCCAAGTTTCCATGCAGTTCGTCCGGGACGCGGTGAGAGAATATCCAGGAGTGAAACTGAACAAGGAGTTGTTGGAAGATACGGAAGCGGCGCTGGCGTTTTTCGGAGGCGGCGACCGAGGCGGCGGGTTTTTTATCGAAGAAGAAGAAGAAGAAGATGATGACGATACTGGAAACGAAAATGAGCTCAAGCAACCTCGTCGTCGTCTTCAAAACTTTCTGAAGCTGGAAGACTTTGAGGAGATGATCGATGAGACAACTGGAGCGAGAACGGTGTTGTTGACGATACCGTCGTCGAAAGAAGAAGACGCGGCGGGGACGAAAAGGACCGTTTTGTTGAACACGTTGAAAATATCGGAACAGAATCGAGAGATTGGCGAACGCGAGGAGAGAGCGCGAAGAGAAGATTTGTTGGAGGCGAAAAAAAAGTTGGTGAGCCAAGCAAACACGACGGCGGCGGCGAAAGGGAAGACGACTTCGAGTGGTGGCGTTGGGAAGAAGAAGGCTGGGACGAAGAGCAGCGCGGCGGCGATAAAGAAGAAGAAGGACGACGACGAAGGAGAGATGAAAATCGGCGGAGAAGACAAAGACGAGGATAAACAAGAAGAAAAGGATGAAATCTCCCCCGACGGCGACGACATTCTCTCTGGAAGCTGCGCGGCAACGAGACGCTTCAACTCTGGCAAGTTTCAGTTGGACCAATCCAAGAAGATTCACGGCGCCATCGCAGACGATAAGGTGTTCAAATTTTTGAGAGAGTTCAAGAAGGAAGTGTACGAAACGTATCGGTTGCGCTCGTTGGTCGAGAAGATGGATTTTTCTAGCGACGACGATATGAATCAGAAAAGTGACGATCGCGAAAACGTGCTCGAGTGCATTCGAATCTGGATTAACATGCGCGGGATGGTCGTCTCCGCGCGACTGGCGTTGATCGAGCGAGAGAAATTCTTGAAAGACTGCGAAGCGATGACAAAATTTGCTTCAGACTATCGTAAAGACACAAAAGCGGTGTCAAAAGCACCCGTACCGACGGAAAAAGCGACGACTGTTGTTGCTCCTTCGAAGATGAAAGCAACGGACGCGACGACGACGACGATTTTGAAAGAGATTCCAACGTACAGCATCGCGAACCGCTCGCTATCGTCGTGGTCGATTCTTCTCAATGAAGACGACGAAGCGCTTCTCGACGATGAATACGTCGAGAAAAACGATATCGACGACGATATCGACGACGACGACAACCAGCACGTGCTCACGATTGAAGACCAACTTGAGAGCGAGATCAAGACGTACGAGCAAGAGCAAACGTTTAACCAGATGATCATCAAAGGGCATCTTGCGCACGTGACGCCGGCCGGGGAGGAGTTTCGCGACGCGACCGCAAAACTTGAAAAAGCGCTCGAAAAAGTTCTCCGTTCTCCGTCGCTGAGTACGAAGACCTCGCACGACCGCGACCGGTTACTCGCGTCCACGAAATGGTCCGCGGATCAAACCATGGTCTTTGACGATCTCATTTTACTGTGCGACAACGCGTATTTTCCATCGAATGAAAAGGCGTGTAAAGCCGCGGACGATATCAATCGCCACGTGTTGTATCGCGCCGTATCGGTTTTGAAGAAAGCGTTCGAGATACTCTCGGATTTCGTCGACAAAGATCTCGTCGTCGGCGGCTTCAAAAAGTCAGCGGCGCGACTCTTCTCGTCCGCGCTCGAACAGACGTATAGGCGTCAATTTTCAAACATGTTGAACAACATCCTCGATCCGTACGATACGTTAATCGATTACGGAGCCGAGACGAAACTATTAATGTTTGTGCGCATGCGCGTGACGAATGCGATGGAAATCGATAGCGCTTTGAGAGAAAGAGCGCATCAAACGGTAATATCTGCGTGCTTGGAACAAATGTTGAGCGGGAAATTTGACCAGTTTTCGAGGCAAAAGACGGAAAAGTTCATCGAGGAGCTCTTGTTCGAAGAAGAAACGGAAGAAGAGGAGAAGAAGAAGAAGAAAGCCGCGAAATCGTCCTCCTCGTCGTCGAAAAAGAAGAAGAAGAAAAGCAACAAGGCGGGCAAAGATACGCCGGCGCCGGTCTCCGAGAAGAAGGAAGAAGTCTCGGATAAAGAAGACGACGACGAGAAAGAAGAAGAAGGAGAAGAAGGAAAAGAAGAAGAACAAGGAAAAGAAGAGGTTACTCCTACTCCTACTCTCGTTGTTCCAGTCGCTTTGCAAGAGTCCGAAGAATTCATGGAAGAAGAAAACCTCGAGGCTTGGCAAGAGGTGAAAAAAGTGCGCGGCGCCAAGACTTCCCCTTCTTCTGTCATCGTCGCTCCGAAAGATCTCGTTTTATCGAAAGTCAAGATTTCGCCTGTGAAGAAGATACCTGCGGCAAAGCAGCAGCAACAGCAGAGGAGCGAATTATCTTCATCGCCTCCGTTGCCAAAGTCGCCACCGCCGAAAGAAGTCGTCACCGCCGCGGTCGAGAAGAAGAGAGAGGTGACGAGACGAGCGCTGTTTGTCGATACTCTCAAGAAGAACGAAACAGCACCGGCTCCCACTGTTGTAGTCGAAGAAGAGACGAAAGAGGAAAAACAAGAAGAAGCTCGAGAAGAAGAAGAAGAAGAAGAGCAGCAGCAGCAGAAAGTTGCGGACGACAAAGAAGAAAGCAACGATACGTACGTCGTGCGAAGCGTTTCGGACATTGAACAGTCTTTCTGCGCCGCGTCAAATCCTCCACCAGATCAACAACAGCACTACCATCATCATCATCAACACTACCAACCACCACTTCCGCAAATGCCACCACCACAGATGGTTGACGGTCAAAGAGTCATTTTTGTGCCGATGATTATTCCCGATAGTGGGAGTATGCCGCATCCGATGCCGTTTGGAATGCACCATCATCATTCGATGGCGCCTCCGCTTCCTCCGCCGATGCCTCGGCTTCCGGATACCTCCGAAGCGGTTGTTTCGATGTACAACAAGTTCTACCATGACGTCATGATGCAGCAGCAGTATCCACCACCACCACCAACGCAAAGATCGTCGTCGTCGAACATTGGAGCAGCAACGAACGAAGCGGTGAGCGATACGGCGAGTACCGCGTCAGACGACCACCCGTGCGCAGCCGCGGTGAAGTCTTCTTCCTCTTCTCCTTCTTCTTCTACTTCACCGCCACTTCCTAAAACGCCACCACCAAAAGGTCAGCAACAGATGATTCAGCATCATAAATCGGCCTCTTCTTCGCCTTCTATATCGCCAAGTGCATCTTCGTCTTCAATTCGCATTCCTTCGCCTCGTCCTATCGATCTGGCGAGAATTTCATCTGCGGCGTTTCCAAAGCCGCGACGATCATCGAGAGAGTATAGGAGAGACAATCATCAGCATAATCACGGAAACGATTCCAACGATGATCGTAATAGTAATTCGAAAAGAGAAGAAGAGTTTCCAGCGCTTTCTAAGGATAAGAACGGCGGAAAAGCGTCAAATGTCATGTCGCTCGCGAAATCGAACAAGTCGTGGGCGGAAGCGCAGATGGAGTTGAAGGGCACGAGTTTACCTTCGTTGACGTCGTCGCCGATGAAGCCACCGTCGCTACCGCAGCAACACCATCAAATACAACGTCAGGTCGCGTGAAAAAGTGAAAGAGAGAGCGCGCGTGTTTATATTATTTTTTACCGGTACAAAGCGAGAGACATATTTTTTAATACAGCTACGATTACAATATTTCTACGGTGGGCCACGACCCGTCGCAGTAATTTATTTACATGCGCTTTACCGAAACCTTTCCATTCTCGAACAAAGGGGACCCTCCTTTTTTTGAGATTTGCGGCGTGAAATCATCCGGCGACGACTCCCAAATTACCGTCCCGTCGCACTGACACACCTTCTTGAGATTTTCACCGACGCCGGCGCTTCTGGCGAGCACCGCGGCTACTCGCAAACCTTCTCCTTCTTCGTTCCCTGCGACCACCTCTTCGATGCACAAAGCTCTTCCAATGATATCCCAAACGAAAAATTTCTTTGGAAGCTGTAAACTCGCTTTAATCGACCCGTCCTCCATGGCTTGCACGGCGCACATTTCGCCTAATAATATTTCCTCTTCTCGTTCATTTTCGTTCGTATTTTGATACACTTCCCCGCAGCTCTCCACCCCTCTCGTCGTATCTCCATACATCCGCACTCGCAATTTGTACTTTTTCCCCTTCTCTAAGCCTAACACGTCCGCCTCAAACGTCGCCGTCTCTTCGTTCACTTGCACGAACCGCACGACGCCTTTACAACTCCCGTGTTGATACGCCTCTCCTTTAAACTCCGCGACGGCGGCTAAGGACTGCCTCAACGTTCTCAAATCCATACCTAATCGTTCCGCGAGTCGTTCGTTGAACAACTCCACGTTCCCCTGACCAACTAAACGCGTTTTATATCCCGTAGACGCGATCTTCTCTTCCACCGTTTTCACCGAAGACGTCGCGAGCACTCGCACCGTATTCGTTCCGAGTGACGCGGAGACTTGAATAACGCCTTCGAGAGAAAGGACGGATTTTTCGACTTTCTCCACGCACTTCCCACAGCGCATTTCCACCATAAACTCAATCTCTCTCGCGACTCCTTTTTTATTACTTCCGTTGATGTCATTTGCGTTGTAATCATCGTCGTTCGATGATGATGTTTGAGCAGTAGTGCGGCGGCGGATATTTGTATCCTTCTTTATTGAATGATGATGATGATGAGAAGAAGAATAACTCCTTCTACTCGTCATCGCCGTCACTCGACTTTTGGGTCGTTGTTTTTGTTGTTGTTTTTGTCGTGGAATAAAACGACTACCCCTCGCCCGAGCAGCAGCAGCGCGAGCAGCAACAGGAGCAACAGGAGCAACGGGAGCAACATTTTGAGGAGGTTTTGTTTGCATCGTCATCGTCATCTGTATCATCTTTTTATTATACTACTACGCTCTAATGCGGTTTTTTATTCTGTGGAAAAAACTTCTCATGACACACAAGTTTTGGATAAAGAAAAACGTCACTTCACATCTAAAGCACATTCTCTGCTACACTTTGAATAATATAATAATAAGTATGTTTGCCATCAGTTCTTCTTCAACTATTCAGTGCCAAATCCAAGCAAACCAACACGCGTGCTCTTCTCGATGCGCGTGCGCTGGCCGCCGAGGGTACGTTTTTCTAGTGTTAGTATTGATGACGACGATCGATGACGACGAGTCTACGTGGCTTTTTACCCTAGAGCTAAAATTTTGGACTCGTTTTACTTCTCAAAATGAATGCTCTGTTAACCGCACATATTATCGACTCTCTCTTCACGCGCGAATATAATGATAACATTATTAACAACAACATATATACACAGGTTGAAAACGGTTTCTAAAGCCGCGAGAAAGACCCCGGTCGCGTTCGCCGTCAACGCCGAACAAGTACGTGGTTTTCTATTTTATAACTACTACAATTCTTCTCTTTTTTTTGCTTCGGGGGACGAAAATGGTGGGAAAAAAGAACGCATATTTAGAAGAATCTGCGGCTTAAATACTGACTTTATACACATTATTATTTATATATATTATCCGAAACAAACAAACAAACAAACAGAAAGCGGTCGTCGTTCTCACCGGTACGGCTGGCGTCGCGGGCACGTTAACTTTGACGCAAGATGACCCGTCTGGCGCGACGACGGTTGTCGGCGACATCACCGGTTTGGCGCCGGGCAAACACGGTTTGCACGTGCACGAATTCGGAGACACGACCAACGGGTGCATGTCCACTGGTCCGCACTTTAACCCGAACAAGATGACGCACGGCGCGCCGACGGATTCGGTCAGACACGCCGGGGATTTGGGTAACGTCATCGCGGATGCCGGCGGGTGCAAGTTTACCATTAAGGATATGCAAATTCCTTTGTCCGGGGCAAACTCCATCGTCGGCAGAGCGTTCGTGATTCACGAGTTGGAAGATGATTTGGGTAAAGGGGATAACTCGGAAATCGGCACGCAAGGCAAGACGAGTTCCACGACCGGTAACGCGGGCGCAAGGTTGGTATTTTTTTGCTCTTATCTATTTTACTCATTTATTTTCAAAGGTTGGCCTGCGGCGTCGTGGGTTTAACTCCCTAATCTTTCGAGCGGAAATGATTTTGGCTAGCGCGAGATGAGCTAATAATAAGTCACCGGAGTGAGGTAGCAATAAAAGAACTAGTTTCCGTAAAACACAATACTTACGTAATAATATTCAACAAAATCTATTTACTTTACTTCCGCTTCCTCAGCGAACTTGCCGCGCCCCCCGCGCTTCTTGTTTTCGTCGTCGTTTCAGCCTTCTTCTTCTTCTTCTGTTTTGTCGTCGTCGAAGAAGAGGAGCTTTTCTTGCTACCACTTACTACTCCAGATGATGATACTGACGTAGCCATATCGATCGCTTTAGCTACGACTGCAGTCATCAACGACCCCAAAACTGCCCCGTACACGTACGGCCTATTCGCTTCGTGTTGCGCAGCCTCGAGTATTCGCTCGATCGAAAAGATTTTCTTACTCTTCATCATCGTTTGCCCCCACACGACGTGCGAGGCTAAAACCACCGCCGGATTCATGTACCCGCAAGAATACTTACACTTCTCTACGGTGATAACGATGCAGTAAAACAAAGCGCCAAACGCCGGTTGCACGCCTTTCGGCATCGTCTTTGCCGCGAAATCAAACGCCAGAAAGTTCAGAAACGCGACCACCGCTTCGCTCGTTACGGCTTCGCGTTGCGATCCAACGGCGATAACCGGCGACCCGGCTGGTAAAATCGCTTCTCCCAATTCAACGTGAAGAATGAAATATGCCATAAACGCGGCGATGTGTGCTACAACCACCACCATCGCGCCATTAAACGCCTCCGCGAACGATATTTCTCCCATGAATCCTCTCAATATATACACCGTTGGATTATTGCACGACCCTTTGGAAAACCGTCCATATATCGGTCCGAAATAAAACTGCAAGTTGATGAACAATAAAGCGACGATAATTTCGTTTGCATATCGCGTCTTCAACATCTCTTTCGTTTCCATCGAAATCAACTTTTCCGCGAGAAACAAAAACAGATTCTTTTGCATCGGGACGAACAACATCCCGAACGCCATCGAAAACGCGGAGAGGAATTCTCTTTTCAAACCCGGGTTTTGCCACGATGATGCACTTTTCGAAGAAGAAGATTTCGAAGAATTTTTAATGCCGCCGCTGCTTCTCGCAGCAGTGCTCCTCCTCGTCGTCGCGACCATCTTCTTCTTCGGTACTCTTTGTGGTGTGTACACAACAAAGAAGAGCGATAAAACGGAAAAGAACGAGAGAGACAGAGAGTTTGAAATTTTTTGTCGTTGTGTGACAGTCTGACAGATGTTTTTTATTTCCTCCTCCACTGTCCAAAGAGAAGCCAAAAATGCAGAGCAGAGCAGATTTCCTCTGTCTAAAATTTTCTCTTTTTTTTTGTGGTAGAATTTTGCCCAAAAAACAGTTAAAGACGAGAGAAGGATTATAATCGTCACACATCCTATCTGACAAAATAATAATCTTAAACACCCCCCGTCTTCGCTTACGTTACGTCGTTTAATACGTCGTGAATGCTTTCACAACCATTCCTCAAAGTAGTATCATCATCGTCGATTCGCAGCAGGAGCAATAGTAATAATAATAATAACATTAGTGTTAGCGCGTCTGCTCGTGATCGTCAAAATTCTGTTGTGCGAGGAGGAGGATTATCTGAAGTTGTTGTTCTGAGAAGAGAAAAAAGAAGAAGAAGAAGATCAAATGATGCCGCGCTGGTCGTTGCTTCGACGAATACACTCCGGACAGAAGACGTGTTTTGCGGTTGTTCTTCTAAAAGCCGTCTTTATCGTCTAAAAGTTTGTCCGGGAAAAGGAGGAGGAGGAGGAGGTTCTTCTTCTTCTTTGTCTTCTTCTGATTTCAACGTTTTTGCAGCCAAAACAACAGACGATGATGATGATGATGACGCGAAAGAATCATACGGAGGAGACGAAGAAAAGCAGGAGCAGAAATTTTTCGACGTGCACGCGTTGAAACATTTTTGCGCGCTGGGCGTGTTTTTTACCGGTTTACTCTACATCGCGTACGCGTTGCTCCCGCACGTCGGGTATACCACCGCGCATCCTCCAAACACGGAAAATTTGATGGTGAAAACGTTTCAGTCTTTATCGACGCTGCAAGCGGCGGAGTGGTTGAGGTTTGTGGATTTGTTCGGCACGGGCGTGTTCGCGCACGGCGGAGTTATTGCAGCGGGGAAGAGAGGTTTGGACTTGCTCGGGTGCGTCGTCGTCGGGTGCGTGACCGCCATGGGCGGAGGGACCATTCGAGGAGCGTTGATTGGCATCGAAGGCGCGCATCCGGTCTTTTGGATAGCCGAGCCGGAATACCTAATCGTCGCCTTGGTCGCTTCCTTCTTCACGTTTTTCTTCTGGCCGAAAGTCTTATCGAAGGAAGTTCGTGAATCGAAAGCGATGGAAACTGCGTTGAACTGGTTGGACGCGTTAAGTTTAGGCGGTTTTTGCATCATCGGCGCCAACGCCGCGTTGGTCCGAAACTTAGGCCCTCTCCTCGCGGTCGCATTATCCGCGATCACGTGCACGGGAGGTGGCGTCGTGCGTGACGTTTTCCTACGCCAACCGGTGCGAGTGTTACACTCGCACGCGGAGTTATACGGCACCACCGCTATCGCCGGCGCCGCCGTGTACACGGTCTTCGCCTGTTGGTTCCCGGGAGTCTCGCACAACCTAAGATGCCTCCTCGCCGCGTCCACCACCGTCTTTTTACGATGGAGGGCTTGGAAGAGAGGTTTGAAGTTGCCCATGTATTCGGACGTGAACCCGGATTTTGGTGATTACATCTCTATCGCGCAAAGAGACGTTTAGATTTGATTGATATGGTGATATCTGTCGTTCACTTGTTGTTGTTGTAATTTTTATTCTTGTTTGTATCAAAATGACCATTTTGCGATCGGAAAAAAAAAAAACCTCTTCTCTCTTCTCTCTTTT
>Ga0255775_1003207_pt1 | contig 13686 bp, 16 predicted proteins | sample 011ome_26_FD_179973 | JGI IMG/M metagenome (GOLD analysis project Ga0255775, IMG submission 179973) | Coastal salt marsh microbial communities from the Groves Creek Marsh, Skidaway Island, Georgia - 011511BT metaG (version 2) | ecosystem: Environmental > Aquatic > Marine > Intertidal zone > Salt...
TTAACCATGCCGCCAGCGTTCACTCTGAGCCAGGATCAAACTCTCCAAATGAGAGTCGTGCAAATAAATGCACAGGCTTGAGTTTTAAAGTACTCAACTTTTCAAAAAAATTGACCGGTGACCCATCAAAATAGATCACACAAAATAACTTTCAAAGAACAACTCTCGAAATTTGAGAGAAAGGATCCAAAGAATAGGTTTTTCTCGTCTTGGTCAAGATAAAATAAAAAAAAATATTATTTTTATAATTGAGTTGAAATTTCATCTTTTATTGTAATCCCTCCCCCAAAAATAAAGGCTTTCATTAGTATCAGATTCAAACCAACCATGTTCTTTTTGGTTTTGAATCGACAAAAACCATTGGTTCATTTCACCGTGGTAGAAATAAGGGTAAGCAAATTTAGCTGTCCACATCCAACCTGTTTTCGGAAAATAAATCCAATTATCAAAGGAACCCTCCCCTGTTGGATAAACCCAACCCAGTTCAAGATGAAATACCCAACCCGTGTCACTTTGATAATAATACCCCAACCAATCCAGATAATACCAATTTTTCGCAACTGCCCCTAGATCCTCTGACAAACTCCACAACTCATCTTCAACAAATGACCGTACGGTTCTAAACCCGATCGACCTTCTTGCCTTATTGGGGTATTCGACATGCCTGAAGGCAATTCTTAGAGGTTTACCTTCATCAATGCCCGGTCCATCTTTATAACCACCTCCGCGATGTACCCTGTATTTACCAACCGAATTAGAAGCAGAGTAGTTAGGACCGTAAGATGGGGAACTACCATTTTTTTTGGTATACCAGTTTTCATCGTACCAATCCCAGCACCATTCACTCATATTTCCAGTTATATCGTATAAGCCATAATCATTCGCTACATCTTGCGGCACCTCTTTTTCACCATCCAAACTGAATTGAGATTCAATAACAACTTGTTTTGAATTGAAATATCCAACAGGAGAAGATCCATCATCAAAAGGATCACCACTCAATTTATAATTAGCTTGGCTTCCATCGATGTTAGTACCCCAGGGATAATTTTTGTTGTATTTTTTTCCACGGGCGGCCCGTTCCCATTCTTCTTCCGTAGGCAAGCGATAACCATTGGAGTTCCAATCAACCATATTACTTCTAATTATGGATTCTCCCTGACGGTAAACTTGAGTTTTGGCACTATCTGAGAAATAAACTGGTCGCCTGCCTAAATATTCAGACTTTGCATTACACCATTTTATGACATCATACCAGGAAACTCTATTCATAGGGAAATTGTCTTTGTCTTCTTGAAAGTACCAATAAGGTCTTCCCCAAGGAGCATTTGATGAATCACTAAAATCATACCCATTTTTTACCGCCCAATTGGCAATAAAAAACCAATCATTGATTTTTGTCTCGAAACGATCTATTTCGAAAGACTTAACTTGTACAAAATGTAAGGGTTCTTCATCATCTTGAATACCCTCTTGCCCCATGTAAAAAGATCCTGCCTCTACAAGTACAAAGTCTTCTTGAAAAGCAAAAAGTAAAGTCGGCAAACAAATAGAGAAAAAACCAAAAATAATTAGTGACACAGCTTAATTTGCTACAGATTGCTAGAAAATCAAGCGAACAACTATATCCCCCGATAAAGGGGAAGAAGCAAATATTACCTCTTCCGAGAAAACTTGCTTTGAAATTTTTCCACGCGACCAGCTGTATCAACAAAACGCTTCTCACCAGTGTAAGCAGGGTGTGAATCCATCGTTACATCCCTAACAAGCACTTGGAAGTCTTCACCATCAATAGTTTCAACTTTCTTGGACCCAATTGTAGACTTGGTTAAGAACTTTTTGCCAGTTGAGACATCAACAAAACTAACACTATTTAATTTGGGGTGAATATCTTTTTTCACAAAATTATCCTTGTCTAGCCTTGAAGCGTGGGTTGGTTTTATTGATAACATACAAGCGTCCGCGTCTACGGACTACTTGGCAATCAGGGTGACGATTTTTAAGAGTTTTAATTGAGGATGCAACTTTCATAAGTTCTTGGTCATCTCATAATTGAGGGTGTTCGTCAATTAAGATTTGAGATCATCTCTTTTTAATTGCAAAAAGAATTAAATCTTTTATTAAGGGGAGTATGTCTGAAGAAGAAATAGCTCACACGAAAAGTAGGAATCCTGAAAACTACACCTTTTTGGATAAAGAGGCTCTAGCCAAATATACCACTGACACAGGCAAGATATTGCCACGCAAATATTCAGGTCTTACGCCGATGCAGCAGCGCAAAGTTTCCAAGCTTATCAAGAAATCGCGCCACATGCAACTTTCATTGTAAAGCTGGCGGCGGCTGACAAATTTTCTTTCTCTTCTGTAGAAGATTGTGTTAATTCAATTCTTCTCGGTAACTTAGCTGTATTACCTACCGAGACAGTTTACGGGCTCGCTGCCCTTGCACTCGACTCTAAGGCGGTTGACAAAATATTCGCCCTAAAAGGCAGACCTTCCTCCAACCCACTCATTGTTCATGTTACAGGCCAACGGATGGCGGAGGCCGTATCTTTAGTTAACGAAAGGGCAACCCGATTATTCAAAGAATTTTGGCCTGGTCCTTTGTCTGTGATTCTTCCTAAGAAAAGAGTCGTTCCATCAAATGTTTGTGCTGGTTTAAATACTGTCGCGGTTCGTTCTCCTGCTCATAAGCAATTCAGGGCAGTGCTTGAAATGGTAAATGCACCAATCGCAGCTCCAAGTGCAAATAAATCTAACAAAGTAAGCCCAACCCTTGCATCCCATTTATTTAGCAACTTTGGAAGCAAATGTCCTCCGGTTTTAGATGGTGGCCCCTGTAATTTTGGATTGGAATCAACCGTTCTAGATCTGTCTGTTGATGTTCCTGTCATATTAAGGCCAGGTCCAATTTCCCAAAGGGATCTAGAGCAATGTTTAAAATCTCAAGTTTTATTGCCAGAAAACATAACTAAAAGCGGTAAACAGCCTCTTAAAAGTCCTGGACAAATTCAAAATCATTATTGCCCGAAGACTCCGGTCTTTCTATCGGAATCTTTTAACGACCTTCAAAATACCCCTTTGATTAAAAATTCTGATGTAATTCTATGCCTGAACACAGTTGAAGAAAGTTATTTTAAAAATCGATGTCTATCAACAATCAGACTTTCGCGACATGGCGAAAGTTATGAAATTGCCCATAATTTATATGATTCACTGCAAAAAGCCGATAAATTAGGAAAATCTAGAATCTTAGTTCATAGAATTGAGCAGCCAGATGCTTTAGGAATCGCAATTAATGATCGTCTTACTAGAGCCTCAAGATAAATTATTCTATATTTTCTACTTAAAATTCTTCTTGTTATAAGATGGCATTGCTGAGTATATGTATAACTCTTTCGTTTAATCATGACTAAAATATTTACCCTTCTTTCAATTTGTATTTCGGTTTGCCTTTGTTACAGCCAGACCGACCAGCAACTCCGTGACCCTGAATATCTCGTAGATCAATACAACCAGTTGGTTGCTAAACATAATGCACTCATTGAGAAAACCCGTGGTTTAATATCTGACAGTAGCCAGATGCCTGATCAAACTCAAGACAATGACCCTCAGTTAATGATGAAACTAAACGAGGCACTGGCAAAGGTGTCTGCGTTAGAAAACCAATTAAATCGTATTAAGCAAGAAGAGCTTAAAACAAACACCAGTAACCAATACCTTGATGATACAAATGCAAGGTTGCGAAGGCAATTACAGGAATTAAAAGCTGACGAACAAGAGATCATGCAGCGCAACAAGGAACTTCTCTCCGAAAATAGAAAGCTCGAAGCAGCTCGCAAGAATTATGATTCAGAAAGCAAAAGCACATACACGAAAATCCGTGGTCTTGAGCTTGGCAAATCAACACTCCAACGAAAGGCCAATGACCTCATATCAGAAAATAATGAATTGAATGCTGCAAACAAAAAGCTTGATGCTCTAAATGACCGGCTCAATAAGGAAAATTTAGCCTTAAATCAGAAAATCAGTAATTTAAATCTGGATAAAGACAGCCAACGCACAAGGCTTACCGACCTTGAGAGTTCGCTCAAAAGCAAAGATGGCCAAATTCAAGAGAACAACTTGAAAATTAAAACCTTACAGGATGAACTTAGTGATTTCAAGAATGAGGTAGCCAGGTTGAGTGGTACGGAAGCATTGCTCAATGATAGATACTCCATGTCTAAGTCGGAAAATGAAGCGAGCAAAGAAAAAATCCGTTCTTTAAACATCGAAAATGATGCCATGAGAGCCGAGATTGAGAGCCTTCGCCAAATAGCTAATGATATGAAATTTGAAGTTGCTCGTAAAGACGAACAATCTTCCAGCTTAAATATTTTAAATTCTCAGCTAAAACGGGATCTTCAGGAACTTGAGCGTACCAATGAAAACCTTCGCTTGTCCGAAAGTGCGATGAAAGGAGAACTCTCAGCTTTGCGGTCGGAACTAACTTCTCTTGGAATCGAAGAATCCAGGATCTCATCTGAAATTGCTGGGTTAAGAGACGCAAACGACTTACTGCAGTCAAAAGCTAAAACATTAGAGTCTGAAAATAATGGGTTACAAAATGCCATTGATCTAATGCGATCTGAGCTTGTGGACATGAACACCAACGAAAAAGGCCTTGTTTCTAGAGTTCGTGACATTGATGCTCAAAACAAAGCTCTTCTAGATGAGGCCTCTTCTTTGCAAAACGAAACTTCATTTTTCAAAGATAAATCGAGGCAGTTGGAAATACAACTAAACCAGGCGATTGGGAATGAGAGAGTTTTAAATGAAAATCTAGCAAGCCTAGAATTTGAAAACTCTAAATTGCAAACTGAGCTTGCTCGACTTAATCAATATGGTTCACGTGAATATGAAAACCTAGTACTAGAGACACAGAAGCTGCAGTCTCAGATAGCTTCTATATCGGGCCAAGAACAAATGCTCCAATCCAAGCTCGCTAGTCTTGAAAATGAAAACTATCGATTGAGTGAAGAGGTTCTCGCATCCAAAAACAGAGAACAAGAATACAGTCGGCAATTATCTCTTCTAAATGAGGATAATAATCGCCTCATTGATCAAATTGAATCTACACAAAGAATGAGACTAAGGCTACGCAATGACATTATTGGTGTTATTGACCAAAACGATCAAACACCAAGAAATCGCTAAACAACAGAAATATAAAACCTGCCCTTAAGTAGATAAAAACTGCCCCATAGCTCGGTACTTATTGTACCGGCTCTCCGTCAATTTTTTATCCATCGAAAGTGAGTTTAGGTCTCTCAACAACACCTTCTTTATATCAGCAGACATTTTACTCCAATCGCGATGGGCACCGCCGACTGGTTCCGGTATCACCTCATCGACTATGCCAAGCTTCAAAAGCTCATTGGCATCTAGTTTCAGTGCTCTAGCTGCATCCGAGGCATAAGCCCTATCCTTCCATAAAATAGCAGCACAGCCCTCTGGCGAAATAACAGAATAATAGGCATTTTCTAGAATTAGTACTCTGTCTGCAACAGCTACACCAAGAGCACCACCGGAACCTCCTTCGCCGATCACGATGGCGATAATCGGTACATTCAGGGCTGCCATTTCTTTCAAATTAACAGCAATAGCTTCAGCAACATGACGCTCCTCAGCACCAATCCCTGGGAAAGCACCTGGAGTATCAATAATCGAAATAATAGGCATAGAAAAGCGATGAGCCATCTTCATGAGCCTCAAGGCTTTTCGGTAGCCCTCTGGATTCGGGCAGCCAAAATTCCTCTTAAGGTTTTCCTCTGTATTTCTTCCTTTTTGCTGGCCCACTATCATTACTTTACGGCCTTCAATTTCGGCAGGCCCACCAACGATGGCTTCATCTTCCTTGTACAACCGATCTCCGTGTAGGGGCTCAAAATTCGTAAAAACACGCTCGATATAATCCAATGTGTAAGGTCTGCTGGGATGTCTTGAAAGTTGGACTTTCTGCCACGGTGACAAGTCAGCGTATATATCACGCTTGGTTAACTCGATTTTGCCCTCGATCGCTTTCACTTCACTACTAAAATCCAAGTCCGAGTCCTGTGACGATTTAATCAATTCCTCTAATTGTTTTTCCAATTCGAGGAGAGGCTTTTCAAATTCAAGACTATTTTTATGGTTTTGCATTCTTCTACAATTTCTTATTAGGGCTTTGCCTGAATCAGATTGTTATTAAAGACTTGATTCATCTTCCGCAAGTTCTTCCTTCCATCCAAGCAGACGGGCTTTAGCAGACGCATCCTCTGCTCCGTCCTTATCACCCTTTTGAACTAAGATTCGTGCCAAACTCACAACACTCGTCAGATCATCAGGGTTGATAGATAAGGCTTTTCGACAAGAGGCTTCAGCTTGGGGTAATTTCTTCAAGGACAAAGAAACTTCTGCTAGAGCCCGATAAACATCCATAGATTGACTCTCTTGGTTGGCCAGCTTTTTGAGAATTGATTCTGCAATTTCATCATCTCCAGTTGAGAAGGCAAAAACCGCTTCCTCCAATGCATTTTCTTCCTCTTGATTCATATCAACCAACAAATTTGAATTGGAACGTATGGCAACTGAAAAGCAATCAGCAGAAAGTAAGGATCAAAAACATTGATAACCGCCAGCAATCTGTCATCGTTTTTTCATTAACCCTTTTTAGTGCATGCTGTCCAATCAACCAGAATTTCAAAACCTACTCCTTCTGCATAGTCGAGATCGTAGGCTTCAAAAACTTAAAAGCGAGCTCGAGCAAAATCCTCACGAGCAAGAGCACATCCAAAAGCAAATCAACCTTGAAAAGCAATCCGTGGCACTTGCACTGTCTGAATGGAAAGAGTTGGAAGCAAAAAATAATGCACTTGAAAATGAAATCATTTCTGCCAGCGACAAAATAGCACGCCTCAAGCAGCAACAATTAGAAGTTAAGAAAAATGAAGAGTACACCGCTCTTGCAAATGAAATAACTTCTATTTCTTCCTCGCAAGTGCTCCTTGAAGATGAGCAATTACAAATTCTCTTAAAAATTGATGATGCCCGTGAAACTGCAGAGATTGCAGAAGGCAAAATTGCTTTAAAAATTGCTGACCTAGAAAAACGTCTTACTGCCTGCAAAGAACACTTTCATGATCTTAAAAATGAGATTTCTCAACTTGAAGGTGAAGTAAAAACTGCAAGAGACGAAGTCGAACTACCCATTTTAAGTTCCTATGATCGTACGAAAACTGTTATTTCCAAACCCCCTTACATCGCACCAATCGAAGAACAAAAATGCAGTGGGTGCAATTTGAGAGTGTCGAATGATGTTGTTTCTTCTATTTTAGTCGAAAGAAAGCTTACCCAATGTGACCAATGTGGCAGAATTGTTTATGTTGAACGGTAATTTTTCTCTAACTAGTTTTTAAAACTAAACTTTTTGATAAATTTTCAGAATATAATTTTTAATTTTCCGAGAAGCGGTCATTCGCTGCTCATAGAGTCTATGGGTAGAGGAAAGTCCGGACATCACAGGACAGGATTCCCTATGAAAATAGGGGGGGCTTGTTTCAAAGCAAGTTCACGGCAAGTGCAGCAGAAAGTAAACCGCCTCCTTCGAGAGGTAAGGGTGAAATGGTGGGGTAAGAGCCCACCGTCGCAAAGGCAACGGAGCGAGCTATGTAAACCCAATCCGATGCAAGACGAAATAGGAAACCGAGTGGTCCGCTTATGGTTTCGGGTACGTCGCATCCTCCATGAGGAATCCTTCACAGGATAGATAAATGAATGACGGTCATCTAATGGCTACAGAATCCGGCTTACACCTTCTCGGAATCTTCTTTCACTTCAATTACATAGAATGAAATTGACCAACACCTATGATTTATTATTAAGAAACTATGGCCAATACTAGATCTGCCCTTAAAAATATTCGAAAAAACAAAGCACGTTACATCGAAAATCGTGCTATCACCAGCAAGCTCAAGACTTTAGAGAAGAAATTTGTTGCTTCAGTCGAAAGTAAAAACAAAGACGAGGCGATTGCGAACGCATCCTCCTTTATTTCTGCTTTGGAAAAGTCAGAAAAAAGAAAACTTGTTCATGCAAACAAAGTTTCTAGGAAAAAATCTCGCTGCTCGGCTCTTATTGCAGGCATCTAATACTCCCTAGATATGACGAGAATCGTTCTCGTCCTTTTGCACATAACCACTTTCTTGGCGATCGTGGTTCACTTTGTTTTTCTTCAGGTACGCTTCGTGTACATCTTCGGCACTCATACCCATGACTTGAGCCAACGAGATAAGAAAGTGGAAAAGATCAACAATTTCAACCCGTGCATTTTGCTTATCGAACTCTTGGTACTTTGCCCACCATTTCCAAGGTACAGAATCGGTTAGTTCAGCAAGCTCTTGTTGCATCGCACGGATATAATTTAAGATCCATTTTGTTTGTTCCTCATCGGACATCGATTTCATGTCCACTCCAATTCGGCTATTCAATTGCTCCTGCAGATTAAAAATATTTTCTAGTTTGTCCATTTGATCCCTTAAGCACTATTGGTTTAAAGATTGCAAGTGTTTTGGAAATCAAAGCAGATGCATGCTTTATCCTTGTCTGAATTCTAAATGGGTGATTGCCTAACTGAAGCCAAATTTTTAAGAATTTTAAAAACTTCTTATTAGCATAACAAAATACATAATTTACAACGAACTCCGGCAATAAATTTTGCATAACTCATGGAAATGAAATCAAAAATCCGATCTCGATGGTATCGAGCAAATGAAAAACCACTTGAATCTCAGGGTGCAGGAACTGCCCCTAACCAAAATCCAATCGGGGAAATTGCAATTGGCTCAAAGCAAGCATTAAAGGATGATCTCAATGATGAATCTGCCAGGAAAGCATCGAGTCAAAGACCCGCGAGAAATATAGAGGCTGGGCAGGATAGAAAATACTCAAGAAGCGACAGGAAACCTAGGCGGCGTCCAGGTGATAAAGACGAGAGGAATTTTCAAAACAATAAACGAAGAAAACACAGAAATAATGAGTCGAAGGACTCCTCGAGCGAAAATAAAAAAACTCATCACAAATCAAAACACACTTCCTCTAAATCCCATTCTAAGAATCCGAAAGCCAGCCGTCCTGCCGATTCCAACAAAGCAACAAAACAATACACAAAGTCGGACCAAAAGCCGAAATCTGGAGTTTCAAAATTCTTTTCTAAATTATTCGGTTCTTAGTTTTTAAAAGTACCTTCCTCCTCGAATTTAAATAAGGATGGATGTTTTCAAAATCACAGGAGGAAAAGAGCTCACCGGTACAGTCCGAGCAAGTGGTTCAAAGAATTCAGCTCTTCCTTTGTTTGCCGCCTCTTTGTTAACGGAAGATGAGAGCATAATTGAAAATGTACCTGACCTTAGCGATATTCAGTTTATGGCTGAAATTATCGCCGATCTTGGTGCTCAGGTTGAAAAAATTGGGTCAGACACATGGAAAATTAATCCAAAGTCCATCGTCCATTTCGCTCCTTATGATTTAGTTAGAAAAATGCGGGCTTCCATATGCTTACTCGGTCCCCTAGCGGCTCGACTTGGAAGAGCGGAAATCCCGATGCCTGGGGGCTGTGTTATTGGAAACCGACCGATCGATTTACACATTCGTGCTTTGGAGGGCTTGGGCGCAAATGTAAACCTAAAAGGTGGGGTCGTTCAAATTGATGCCCGCAACCTTAAAGGTAGTTCTATTTTTATGGGTGGACGTCACGGAAGCACGGTTACCGGTACGGCCAATGCGATTATGACTGCCTCCCTTGCCCAAGGTACAACAACGCTGGAAGGTGCGGCATGTGAGCCCGAAATTGTAGATTTGTGCGAAATGCTTTTAAAAATGGGGGCTAACATAGAAGGCATGGGCTCTCACCGGCTTGTTGTGCAAGGGGTTTCAAGATTAAAAGGCTGTCATCACCGTGTTATACCTGACAGGATTGAAACCGCCACCTACGCAATCGCAGCCGCCATCACCAATGGTAACATTTGTATTGAAGGCTGCCAAATGGATCACCTTGGTGCATTTGCCAGTGTTATGCAGGAATGTGGTATCGACATGGAAAACGACCTTGCGGGTAATCTTTCTGTAAAAGTAAGCCCAAGCGGTCTAAAGCCTTTCGAGGTAATTACTCTTCCCTACCCTGGATTCCCTACTGATCTTCAAGCTCAGACAACCGCACTCGCATGTATTGTGCCCGGTCTGAGTATTCTAACTGAGAGAGTCTACCCCAGTCGCTTCATGCATGTCCCCGAACTGCTTCGTATGGGTGCTGATATTTCGCTAGAAGGCTCAAGTGCAATTGTCTTAGGTGGAAAACAATTAAAAGGAGCCCCGGTTATGGCTTCTGATCTGCGAGCTAGTGCTGCCTTGATTCTTGCAGGACTTGCCGCGCAAGATGAAACATGGGTTCAACGAATTTATCACCTCGACCGGGGCTACGATAAATTTGAAACGAAATTGCAAGCACTTGGTGCCAATGTTCAAAGACTTCCCGAAGATGCTTTGCCCAAATCCTTCACCCCTCAATTCAGCTAGACCCACTTAATATGGATGACCTTACGAATAATGAAATCAACATTGCCGACCCAAACCTAAGCAATGCCAAGGAAATTGATGCGGCACTTCGCCCACCCTCTTTTGCAGATTTCACTGGACAAAAGAAAACGATCGAGCGCCTCCAGGTCATGGTGGGTGCTGCGGCTAAAAGAGAAGAACCATTAAAACATATTTTACTATGTGGCCCCCCTGGTCTTGGCAAAACAACGCTAGCCCACATCATTGCCAATGAATTAAAACGTGAAGTCCGAATCACCTCCGGCCCTGTGATCGACAAACCCGGAGACTTGGCGGGGCTACTCACGAATCTTCAGGAAGGGGAAATTCTCTTCATCGATGAAATCCATCGCATCCCAAAAACAGTAGAGGAATACCTTTACTCCGCGATGGAGGACTACAGGATTGATATCATGATTGACCAGGGGCCCAATGCCCGTAGCGTGCGCCTCGAGATACCCCGGTTCACATTAGTGGGTGCCACAACCCGCGTGGGTCTTCTCACTGCCCCCATGCGTAGCCGCTTTACCCTCCAAAGCAGATTAGACTATTACGACAAGAAAGATTTAGCTCAAATTGTTTTGAGGAGCTGTGACCTCCTCGAATGTAAGGTTGACGCAGACGGTGCAAATGAAATTGCTGCACGAGCCAGAGGGACTCCCAGGATTGCCAATAACTTGATTCACTTTACGCGGGACTTTGCCGAACAAAGAGGAGATGGAAATATCACCCAAGAGATTGCAGCATCCGCCTTGGAACTTCTGGAAATTGATGGCAAAGGATTGGATGAAATGGATAAAAGAATACTCTCGCTAATGGCCCTAAATTATAAAGGCGGGCCGGTTGGGCTTGGTACCATTGCCGTCGGGGTAAATGAAGAGGAGCACACCTTGGAGGAAGTTCATGAACCCTTCCTTATCCAAGAAGGATACCTTAAGAGGACTCCCCAAGGTAGAATGCTGACTGCAAGAGGATGGGAGGTGACCGGGGCAACTGCCAACCCTGATATGGATGGAAGCCAGCTTGAATTTATGTAAATTTATATAGTTTACATTTGATCAAATTAAAAATGTGCAAAAAAGACCCACTAAACTGATCCGTCTCTTCTTGAATTTTTAAAACAATTTCATCAAGGCTGTAACTAGCAAAGGAAGCAACTTCACCCGTGGGGCATGATGGGGTATAAATGCCCTTCGCTGCATATACCCGAACAAATTCATTACCTGTTTCTTGGCAAGGGCTTACTCGTAGTAATTCATCAAGCTTCTCCTTCATCACTTCAACCCCCAACTCTTCCTGTGCCTCTCTAATGGCAGCAGAAATATAATCTTCACCAGCATCGAGGTGTCCGGAGCAGCTACTTGTCCAAAGAAGAGGGTCCAAGTCCTTGAAAGCAGAACGTTGTTGCAAAACCCAGTCTTGTTTTTCAGACCGAACAAAAACATGGACAGCACGATGTAGTAGTCTACCTTGATGAACCTTAGATCGCGATTCCCTCCCGACCACATCATCCCTGTAGTTAACAACATCAAAATACTCAGTATCCATCAGGGAGATTCAATCAATTTCATATAAATAGTATAGAAAAAAAGATTTGAGAGCGGTATTTAATTCCATACAAAACAATAAAGAATGAGTATTTGTCTTTTATGATTGGCTTAGGTGTTTTTAGCATTCAATAAGTTAAAAGGTGGAGACGATTTTTAAAATTCTAGGATCAAGTAGTGCAGGTAACGCTGCACTTTTGCAAACCGCTGAGTTGAAAATCTTAATTGACGCAGGTTTGTCCTGCAAAAAGTTGCGATCTCTTCTGGAAAATGAAGGCGTAGATATAGAGAGCATAGATGCAGTGTTTTTAACCCATGAGCACAATGATCACTCGGCTGGTATTCGCGGACTCTCCAGGTATGCAAACCTCCCTATTTTCGCGAATCAGGATACCATTCACGCAGTGCAATCAAAACTCCCGAGGCGGCCCAATTGGAAAACATTTGAGACAGGTTCCTCTTTTATATTTAAAGGCCTGAAAGTTCATCCATTCAGTGTACCCCATGATGCCTATGACCCGGTAGGCTTTTATTTTGAATGGGGGGCTGATGACCTCTTCAACCCCCGATCAAGCCTGGCTTGGGTCACTGACCTGGGGTTTGTCCCTACTCTTGTACGCGAAAGAATAAAGGGGGCTAATATTTTAGTTATCGAGTCCAACTACTGTTCAAAGATGCTTGAAGATGACCCGAAGAGACCATGGAGCTTAAAGCAAAGAATTAGAGGAAGGCATGGTCATCTTTCCAATGAGAGAACCTTTGAGTTGTTAGACTCATTTAAAGAACACAATTGGCAGAAAGTTTTCCTCATGCACCTCAGCAAAGACTGCAACAATGTAAGCCGGGTACGTGACCAGTTTTCAAAACTTCAAAAATCCGGTAAAAGATTTGACACTTTTATTGTAGACCCCGAATCCGCCAAAACCTTACCCCTATGAAAAAATTAGTCAGGCAAACCAAAGTAATTGCAACAATTGGTCCTGCTACTGAAAGTGAGGAAATGCTCGAACAGTTGATCAATCAAGGAGTTGATATCTGCCGGCTAAACATGGCTCATGCCGAACATGAATGGATTGAATCAGTTACCAAAAGAATTCGAAAGATTGGCAAACGGCTAAACCGTGAACCGGCCATCATGATGGATGTAAAAGGGCCGGAAATCCGTACCGGTTACCTAGCCAAAGAAATAGAAATTAAGAAAAATGAAAGATTAGATTTAGTATTTATCGCCCAGCCTGACCCACCTTTTGTGGATGGTATTTGGCAAATCGAAGTAAATTATGATAAATTAGCTGACCATATAAAAGCAGGAGATACCGTACTTTTGGACAACGGACTTATCCCTCTATCCGTGATCGATTCATCGTCCTCAAAAATTCAATGTAAGGTCCTTCAGGATGCGACCCTCAAAAGCCGAAGGCATGTAAATTTACCTGGAATTGAAACAGGCTTACCTTCCCTGACTGAAAAAGACAGAAGAGATTCTATTATCGGCATCAAATGCCAACATGACTATTTTGCACTTTCC
>Ga0255775_1003213_pt1 | contig 13678 bp, 6 predicted proteins | sample 011ome_26_FD_179973 | JGI IMG/M metagenome (GOLD analysis project Ga0255775, IMG submission 179973) | Coastal salt marsh microbial communities from the Groves Creek Marsh, Skidaway Island, Georgia - 011511BT metaG (version 2) | ecosystem: Environmental > Aquatic > Marine > Intertidal zone > Salt...
GCCTCGAAAGCCCGCTTTCAATCCAGCGTATATAATTTCGACGAATTATAAATTTTTAAATACGAAGTTTTTATACTACCTTCAGTAAAGAACACAAATTCATTTTGATGAAACATCTTGCCTTATTGTTCGCTTGCGCATGCGTTTGCGGGCTCCTCCATGGCCAAGTAACGGCCGTTCAGGCGGAACTGGTTGCAGATCACAACACTACAGGCATTGCAGAGTTAGCCGGCATGAAGACCTATCATGTCTTCGCACAGATGTCAAATGAGGCTGACGAAATTTCTGCTGTATTCGGGGACATTTCTGCACCGTTGAGCATTGCTTCGACGGATGCGTTCTACCAGAGTGCTCTTGGAGCTGATTTGGGCTGGAACATCAATGCTTCCGTTTTGGCTTTCTTTCCTGACGTGAACTACGATTCATGGTTAACCATTGGAGTCACGGATAGCAATTCATCCACTTTGGCGAACTCCATTGGATTGGAGGCTGGGTTTGCAGGCTTCAATTCAGGGGGTGATTTCGTCGTGGACGACGCTATAGGCGGATCTGTCTTCACGCTTTTTGGAGACGAAAATGCGGCCGCCGGGGAAGACCTGAAAGTACTCATCGCCCAATTGACCACAGCTGGTGAGATCAGCGGCATCGTCAATATTCAAATGTTCATCGACGGCATGCAAAATCAAAGCATGCAAGCGATTGGGCTGCCCATCTTGATGCCACAAGGATGTGGAGACGAAGCAGCATGCAATTACGATCCCACATTCGGTCCGGAGACACTTGATGATTGTGTGTATCCCGATAGTTGTTCAGATTGCAACGGAGAATGTTTGGATGCGAATGCCAACGGAATTTGCGATTGCGACGAATTTCTTGGCTGCACAAACCCTGCTGCTGACAACTACGACGCATCAGCTTCATCCGATGACGGCAGTTGCATCTTAGGCGGTTGCATATACATCAACGCTGCGAACTATAATCCTGACGCTACCTACGATGACGAATCGTGCGTGTTTGCCGGTTGCACGAACGCTTTGGCCTTGAATTTTGATCCAACTGCGATCCTGGAAGACGGAAGCTGTTTGTTGCTCGGCTGCATGGACCCCGTCGGTTTGAACTTTGACCCCATCGCCAACGTTTCCGGGGCTTGCGATTACTCTGTGGTATGCATGAGTGATTTGGATGGTGACGGCTACGTCGACGTCTTCGACTTGCTGCTCATGTTTGAGAGCTACGGCTACGACTGCGAATAGGAAGTAAGATTTTTCGCGCTTCCGGAGTCGAAGTTCGACGGGACTGCCCTATTGTTGCGGATTCAAATTTGCCATCCGATGAATCCCGCCATGCAGCGTTTTGAACGCGTTGTGGAGCAGATTTTGGAGCAAGACCTGGCCGTTATAGACGGCCTCTTCCCAGACCAAATCCTACTTAACCTTAACGAACGCCTTGCCGCGCTCAATACAGAGGATGCTTTGCGCCCCGCTGCGGTGGGCGCCGCAGGCCAATCCGAAGTCCACACTGAAATCCGATCCGATTTCATTCGTTGGTGGCCTGATGCACCCGAACACCCCGCCGAACAGGCGTTTTTCGCTGAAATCGATGCACTCACCGATTACCTGAATCGAACGTGCTTTACAGGCATTCGGCAGAAAGAGTTCATGTACGCAATTTACCCGCCGGGCGCGCATTACGAGCGCCACGTAGATGATTTTCAGCATAAAAATGCCCGCAAATTCTCCGTTGTCACTTACCTCAATCGCGACTGGGAGCCCTCACGAGGTGGTGAGCTGGTCATCTATGATGCATCAGGTGAGCAGCGCGAAACCATCGCGCCGATTTACGGACGCACTGTCATGTTTCCAAGTCCGCTCGTGGAGCATGCTGTATTGCCCGCTTTGGCCGATCGTTGGTCTGTGACGGGTTGGTTACGCTGACCCTTGAGCGTCAGGTGCTCGATGCTGAATGGATACGTTTTTTAATCCAAGTCACGAAGTTTGCATCTTCTGGCATTTCCAATTTCCCTCGAATGATGCTTCGCGTATTGTAGAGGTGACCGTTGCTCATGTTCAATTGGTGCGCAATTTCTTTCGCATGAATGCCTCTAACGGTCAATAAAACAATCGTCGCTTCCAAATGACTCAAACTTTCCGAATACTGCAGTGAAGAAATGGAGTTGAGCGTGATGGATTGCCGATCGGTTGGAAACATATTTTCGAGCTTTCGCACCACAATCATCGCATCACCCACACGATCACCTCGCTGCAAGGCATGACCCAACGTACTTATATCTTCTTCCGTGACTTCCAGCATGAGGGAGGTGCCTTCCGGCGCATCTATATTCTCGCCGGATTCACGTTTGGGCGTCATGATTGATGATTTCTCTGAAATTTCGCGCCGCTTGCGAATTTCCCGCATGGCCATCAAGCAGACCAACACTGCAACAAAGCCCAATAGCATAAAGAAAGCAATCGGCCAGTGAGCAACCTTGGACTCCGCCACGTTGCCGGAATCTATGTAATTTAAAACGGCATTGTTATCAGACTCCTCTAAGAACTCATTGACATACTCAGAAAATGCATCTCGCTGAAATGCATTGGTGGCCTTCAGTATCTCCCAATTTCTTACCCACTCATCTTCAGATAAGTTGGTATCTAACAGCAACTCGTAGTAAAGATGTCCGTGGTAGAAATCCTTGGAATGAATAGACAGATCAGGATTTCTAAGGAATCGCAATAAATCAACGCCTTCAGCGACCGACGCTGGCTGAGTGGCTTCATCAGATTCCTCCATCAATTCAATGGCTCGTTGAAATCGATTGGCGGCCGACTTGTCTTGTCCCGCGTCAATTAAAGCGCAGCCCAAGAAATACTGATACAATCCGGAAGCCGGGCAACACGCTCCGTCCTCTTCAAGGATAGATGTCAGCGCAATGGACTTCCCACCACGTGCGCAGCCATGAGCAATAATGGCCTTCAACCTTTCCCTTTCAACACAATCGGCATCCTGCGCTTCTTTGGCTTCGAGTCGTTGAAGTTCTACCGTTGCAGAATCTAAGCTGGCTTGATTGTATTCGGACGTGTGATAAAGTTTTTTCAAAAGTAGGCGGCCGCTCAAATCCACTTGTACTTGCGCATTGAGCAGGAATGGAACGCTCACAACAAACCAACTAATGACCCGATGTACCCATGAATGGGTCAAGGCGATAAGGATTCCCTTCAATGTAATTCCTGTATTTCTGGCGGCAAAGGATGATGCTCACTCGAAGGTATTTCATTCAGCACCCTCCTTGACCTAAAGTGATATCACATGAAGTTTAAACCTGATTAAGTCTGAATTATATGACATCATCATGAGAAACATACCGACGACACAAAACGTAATTTTAATCTCCATAAATCGAGCATTTTAATCGTTTAATCGAATTTATAATCCGCTATGAAAAGTTTTATACTCTCCTTTAGCCTAGCTATGGTTTGCATCCTTTCACCTATAGGCCAGGATGTACAGGCACAACTTGCCTTGCACGACTCTGTGCCATACCAAGGTGACACCTTGTTGACGTTACCGGTGACCGGGCAATTGATTGATCAAACTGCTGGGGTAGAACTGCAAATGGATTGCGATTGGCCGACGCTCATGCTCATGATTCGGGACTTGGAAAATCGCATTGCAGGCGCTTTGGAAGTGGATACCGTATACGATGTCTATGTGTCGGGTTCTATTGCAGGAAACACAATCAACATGTGGCATGACTGTTACGTTCTCCGCGACAGCATTCTGTCCCTGCAAATCCAATTGGACGAGGCGTTGCTCGGCCCGCCAACGGTATTGACCCAAGAGGTGATGAGCATCGCTCAGCACACGGCTTCCATCAAAGCCAAAGTGACCGACGATGGTGGAGCCGCCATGCGCATTTGGGGCGTCATTTATGGCAAACAGGATGTGTGGAATGATTCCCTTGGTTTTTTTGAGATTGACTCAATTTTTACCGAGGACGTGGACTTTGCACTCCTAACAGATTCACTTCTTGCGGACCATTGGACCACATATGTGAACGCGATCGATGTAACAGCGCCGCCCACTGATTTGCCGACTCATACAGCAATGGACACTGCTCTATTGAACGTTGATTCGGTCTTTACGCGATCCATCGTGGGACTCGAGCGTTACTCGGAATACATCGCCATTCCAATTGCGGCGAACGATTCATTAATGCGTGAATTCAATGGCCAAGGGATTTCCATCAATGGTCAAGAACTCAATGCAAGTATCCTTGGACTTTACGGCATGGGAGACACCTTGATGTTCCGAACACTAGCGGACACAGCATCTGGTTTCACTTTGGATACAGCTTCGGTGACTTCGACTTCTGCACGTTTAATCACGAGTATAACCGACGCCGGTGGCCAAGGACCCGACGCGGTTCAATTTCAATACGACATCGTTGATTTCACAGCAGCAACGTTTGACGGCGGAAGCATCAGTTCCGACAGCACCGGCGGGACAGCACACTCCGCAGTTATTACAGGACTGACGCGTTACACGGATTACTATTTCCGAGCCTTTGCAGACAATGTCCAAGGACGAGGAAACTCCGAGAGCAGCATGACATTCAAGACCTTGCCGGAATCACCCACGTTGGGCGTCGTGTCTTGGGACGCTGAGACGGAGGTCATGACCGGGCGCCTTTTGGATCTCGGAGGTAACAACGGCACTCCGATTCCAGATTCGACCTACTTCGTTTGGAGCGTAAACGCAGATTTGAGTGCACCTGGCGACACCTTGTCCAGCACATACCAACCTTCTGACAGTACGTTCACGGCGGCTTTTACCGGTCTGGCAGATGGCACAAATTATCATGTCGGAAGCTTCGCGGCGAACGTTGGAGGCACCGGTTCAGACACCATCCCCTTTGCGACGTCCGTGGCTGTAGTCACTGAATCTGCTGCATCGATTTCGGCACATGAAGCGGAATTAAACGCTTGTTTCGCATTTGACGATGCCATCACCAATTTGAGTTTCAAGTGGGGAACGACGGCAAGTTTAGCAGGCGCCCAAGACTCGACCATCAATTACAGTGAAGGCATCACCAATTCCACAACGGCATGCGATGATCAGTACGCAGTGATTGCGGAGGGCTTGACGCGGTACACCGATTATTACTTCGCCGCGAGCGCAACAAACAGCACAGGAACAACTTACGGTGACACGTTAACATTCAAGACGTTGGCGATTGCGCCAGTGATCGACACCATCACATGGGATGGCTCTTTGGAGAAGTTAGCTGTAAAGTTGACGGATACGGGTGGAGTTGGTCCAGACAGCACCTACATCAAATGGGGCATTTCGAGCGATTTGGTAGGTGCAGCCGATTCTGTGCTGACTTACATTCCTTCAGACTCAGTATTCTCGGCGGTCTTACCTGACTTATTGCCCGGAGCGCAGTATTTCGCCGCAGGGTTTGCTGAGAATGAAATTGGAACCTCCAAAACCGATACTATCCAGTTTTTCACCTTGGTGGATGTCACTACACTTCCTGTTACGAATCCAACCGATTCGACGGCGTATTTGAACGCACGTTTTACATGGACAGAAGATATTGCCCAGCCAGATTCCGTGGGATTCTCCTGGTACCGCGCCGATTTGAGTGCGGCCGGTGACACAACGCTCGCCTTCTCGTCATTGGCAGCGGATTCAACGTTAACCGTCAACCTGCCTTTTGAGTACAGCAATGAATACAGTTTTCGGGCCTTTGTAAAGAACGTCAACGGTCTGAATGAGGGGGTTGAGATTCTGTTCTGCGCAGGAGCTTGCCCTGTTTCATTCGAATACCTCGGTCATTCGTATGGAACGACACGGCTGGGATGCGATTGCTACTTCACCGAAAATTTGCGAACCGTGACCTACGCCAATGGAGACTCAATCGCGCAATTCGACCTCTCGAATTCTGCAGATTCTGCAGCTTTTGTGGGATTTCAGGCCGGCGGAATGATCGTTAGATCAGATAGTGCTCGTTTGGTAACAGGTGACTACTATACGGTGCAACTGGCGCAATACGGTTTGATTTCTCAAATGAGGAAAATATGTCCCGCCGGTTGGAAAATCTCAGAAAAAACGAAGCTAGCTTCTTTCGCAAACTACCTCACTGTGGATGAATTAGCTGCAGATGAAATTTACAATGGTTCTACCGTGGATGCCAATTCAACATCCAAAGAGGCACTGGGTCGGGCATTACGAGCAAGCTCATCAAGCAATCCCGGGTGGGACGGTACCGATAGATTTGGATTATCACTACTTCCCACAGGGAGTTACATTGGAAATTCCAGTGAACTCAGTACAGATGACCTTACGTCTCTGCTGGTTTCAGTCAATAATCTTTACGCAACTACCTTGAATATTCGAGGTGATATTGCCACGCCAAATGTCAATGATTATGCATTTGATTGGTATTTTGTTTCTACAACTCCGACATTGGGTGTGCAGCGTGGAGGTTTTATTCGATGCGTATCTGAAGAAGGGAAAACTCCGCCAACCGTGTTCGGCATCAATGCCATCAATGCTACAGCAAATACTGCTACTTTGAGAGGCTTCATCGGCCACAACGGTTGGAAAACAACCAGCATCGAACTGGATGTTTTGGAGGCCGGAATCATCTACAGCCTCAATGAAGATTTCTCAGATTCTACTTGGACAATCGTTCCAGTTCCTCCATCTGATTCACTCTTATTGGACGTTTCAGGCTTGATTGAAAACGAACGCTATTATTTCAAATCATATGCGATCAATGAAAACGACACGGCCTATAGTGATGTGCGATATGTTGAAGCTCGCACACCAAGTGTACCCAGCGTTACAACGGATGAAATGGCATTTTATGTTTGGGACCATGGAAAGGTTCTTCACATCCCCAATGGCACAGTCCAGGACAAAGGAAACTTGGAGATCTTAAGCGCAGGATGGAAATGGAGCACTGAAAGCGATTTGAGCAATGGGTACGACACTACACAGTATGCGGGATATCATAGTGAAATAGAGGATTTGGTTCTCAATTTGGACACGGCATTCACCCTGAATTTAAAATATGGTGACACCCGTGTTGAAGAAAATCTGTTACCTGGAACCTTCCATTATTTCGCGGCATTTGCGACCAATGAGTTGGGCACGGGATGGGGAGATACTTTGAAATTGTATACACCCAAGGCCGTACAAAATGGTGTAGTAGATGCTATGGACAATGGGGCGATGATCCATGGTGAATTGGAATATACCGAACTTCAATCGGATTCACTCGGAATTGCTTGGTCCACGGCCAACAACCATATTCAACAATTTGACACCCAATGGAATCCGCTTTATGTGGATAACTATCAATCCATTTGCGTCCAAGCCGGTCAGGACCCCTCTTTCTATACAAACCATCCATCCTTTCCCGGCTTTATGAGCGTAGACTCTACCTTCTGTGCATCCACTTCCTATGATGATTTCGGTATCGAGGACGCACTTGCCAGCTACCCATATGGATCAAACGATTTTTCAATCGTTCAGGAAATTCAAAGATGGTGGGGGCAGCAAAATTACTATAATGAAGGGGGTATGGGAAACTATATGGAGTCGCAAGCGATTCAATTCCTTTTAAGTGCTGACAGGAAAGAAGTGCTCTACGCAGCCATGGATACGATTTACTTTTCAGAATTATCGGATAGTTCGTACATCGCACCATTGTTATTGCCCGATTCCATTGAGATTGGAACCGGAATCTACTACCAAGTATTTGCCATTGACAGTCAACAAACGAGCTACAGTGAAATACAATACTTTGTGACTGGAGCGTGCCATGATGTTGATTATAACGGTTATACCTATCACACTGAAAGGTTCCACCAAGACTGCGTTTTTACTGAGAATTTGCGCACGGAATTGACAAATACTGGTGATTCAATTCCATACATCTCATTTGACAGGACGCAAAGTTCCGAAGACAATTTGGCAGCAAAGGCTGATTTGGATGACATGTTGAATTCAGGTCAATCTGTGCAATCCTTCGCAGATTCGGCCTTCTTGGCTCAATACGGGCGAGTTTACAATGTGATGGCAACGATCGATTCGGCAAATGTTTGCCCCAAAGGAACGCATGTGGCCACTGCTGAAGAATTGAGAAACATAGTAGCTTTTGGAAGTGTCACGATAGATTTAGACGAAATCAATTCTTACACGTATACGAGTAGTATTGGCAAAGTTTCCTTCAACGCAGGGCTCTATGATGTGTTTTTAAAAAACACAGCGGATTGGTGGGCAGGAACAGGCAGTTTTGACCCATACAATGATCCATCAGACCCGTTCTATGACCCAAAGATGTACTTCGCTGGGACAAATGCGAGCGGATTTCAATTAGGGGGTCCAATCTTGGATGCGACGATCGGCCAGTCCTCCGAACAGCCAATTTGGAAAAAGAACGACTTGTTCATTTGGGGTGCAGGACTTGAGAGCACCAACTTGCCAGGAACGTATTACGAGGCCAAAACCGGTGGATTACAATTCAATATCGCGGACAGTTCATGGTACGTTGTGCCACATGATTTCACGGCTACGCCGTTGGGATCATACCAAAGTGGATGGGGTCAATTAGCTCCTATCCGTTGCGTCATCAATGACCCGAAGGCCGGTCCACAGGCGGTTACATTGAATCCAAGTGATTTCGGCGATGGCACTGTTACATTGAACGGAGGTCGTGATTTTGATGGATGGCGTTCCGCTGTGGGTGCCGGATTCAAGTGGAGCACGCAAGCCGATATGAGCAATGCTCAAGATGCCTTAAGCACATCATTCACCGGTGACTTCAGTGTGGACCTTAGCGGTTTGACGTCGGAAGAATCGGTGTATTATGTTGCATTCATTGCGGATTCACTGGGTGGAGTCACTTACGGGGATACGTTAAATTTCGAAATGCCCTGCGATCCACTCCCATCAGATTTGACGGGCTGCAACAACGGAACGCTCACATCATTGAACTATCAAGGGTATGACTACCAATTGGTTGAAATCAACGGCGAATGTTGGTTCGCTGAGAATTTGCGCAGTGAAAACTACAATGATGACACGGCGATTCCTTCGGGTCTGGAAGATGGCCCTTGGTCGACCACAACCGATGGAGCCGTTACGGTTTTTGATGAGGGCGGAGCAGATGAGGCGTTCAACCTTGCTCAATTCGGTCGCTTATACAATTGGTATGCTGTGAACACGGGCAATTTATGTCCATCAGGTTGGCACGTGCCTTCGGACACTGATTTCACAGCTTTAATTGAATCCTTGGGCGGCGAATTGGTCGCTGGAGAAAAGATGAAATCTGCTTGTGCAAGTCTCTTCCCCCTGAGCGACACGAATGAGTCCGGTTTTTCTGCTTTGACTGGCGGCAGCCGGAACATAGGCGGAGAATTCGACCTCAATGGGTCCTTCCACCCATTACTATATCCATATACCGATGGCTATCCTTGGGGGTTTTTCTGGTCTTCCTCTCCAAGTGAATCGGATGCGTGGTATCGGCGACTGTCAAGTACGGCCGTAGACGCCAACCGAATCAGCGGCGATGTGCGGTTCGGGCATTCCATTCGTTGTGTTCGGGACCCGCTAGTAGCAGAGTCCTATGATGCGACGGATATTGACGACGACACGAGCACACTTCAGGGTAAAGTGCTCCAAGATGGTGGATCCAATGTGATTGCGACGGGATTCAAGTGGGGCTTGCAGGCCGACCTGAGCAATGCGGCCGACACCACGGTCACCATGGCGACTGACAGCACGTTTGCTGCGGTGTTGACCGGATTGACGGAGGATGTGACGTATTACTTCAGTGCTTATGCCACGAATGCTTCAGGGACAACTTACGGTGATACGTTGTCTTTTTTTGTAGCCCAGCCCTCTTATCCTTGTGGTGATCTGACCTCTGTCTCCTATCAGGGTTACGATTACAATATCGTCGCCATCGGTACACAATGCTGGTTTGCGGAGAACCTGCGCAATGCGAACTACAACAACGGAAGCGCAATTACGATTGGACTGGATCAAGCCGCTTGGTCGACGAATACCGATGGAGCGGTGACGGTTTACGATAATGACGAGGCGACTTACTTAGCTGATTACGGTCGCTTGTACAATTGGTTTGCGGTTAACACGGGCAATTTGTGTCCAAGCGGCTGGCACGTCCCGACAAACGCCGAGTGGACGACGTTGACAGATGGTTTGGGCGGATTACTTAACGCCGCCGATGCCTTGAGATCATCGTTTTCGGATACTCCTGCATGGGACGGTACGAATAGCAGTGGTTTTTCTGCTGTGGCGGCCGGCTACCGGACCGAAGTTGGATACTTCAACTATCACATCGACGAAGGGCATTTCTGGTCGTCCTCTCCAGTTTATACAACCGCATTGGCTCGGCTTCTGGGCTATGGAAACACAGAAATGATCAGTCCCTCTCAACAGAGCGGGCTTTCTGTTCGTTGCGTTCTGGACCCACCACCAAGCATGACGATCACGGCTTCGGAAGTTTCCGACGGCGATTCTTCAAGCGACGCGACGCTCAGTCTGACGTTTACGGCTTCGGCGAGCACAGATGACTTCGATGTAGCCGACATCACAGTGACGAATGGCGCGCTTTCCAGCTTCGCCGGATCGGGTACGACGTACACGGCGACGTTTACACCAACCGCTGACGGCGCTTGCACCATCAACGTCGCTGGAAGTACATTCACTGATGCTGTTGGAATCGAAAATACCGCCGCGGACGAGTTCAATTGGACGTATGTAGCGCCGGCTGTTGACCCCTGTATTCAATGTGATACAGGTTGCCCATTTTATCCTAATTGTTTCTGAATATTCAAATCGGCCGCTCCCTTTGAGGGGGCGGCCTTTTTTTTCATCCCGCTGCTGTCGGCACCTCAGGCCAAGCGATGACCTCAACCAAAAGACGTACCTTTTGACAATGAGAAAACTGTTCGTCTGGATCGCGTTTACAGCAATGATGGGAGTGTGGAATTCAACCTTGGGGCAAGTCAATCCCCCGGATAGCCTTGTGCTGGATGAAAGAGAATGGCTTTTTATCCAACTGACCAACGGCAATTGGTTTTATGGCTCCGTGGTCAACAAAACAGACGCCACAATCGTCCTGGAAACCCCCGTGCTCGGGGAGGTCACTGTCCAAAAGTTGGATATCAAGTACTTCACCCAAGGACCGCTTACGGCATCAGAGCGTCAAGCCATCCAAGATGAAGAACGCTCGAAGCAACTCAACCTGGAGGCTCCTTTGCTATGGCCTCGATCAAATTACGAGCCCGACCCCAACGCCACCCGATACTTCTTTGCACCATCGGCGTTTCAATTAGATCAGGACGAAGCGTACTACCAAAACAGTTACGGGCTCTACAATCAAGCGAGTGTAGGACTGTCGCCCGGGCTCACCGTTGGAACCAACATTTTGGCACCTGTCGCCATAGGCTTTACCGCCAAGGCCGGATTCGAGTTGAGTGAAAAAGTGCGGTTTTCGATGGGAGGATTGGTGCTTTTCCCTTTTTGGGATGACCCGGTTGGCCTCGGGTTCGCCAACCTGACTTTCGGCAGTGAAAATTCCAACGTCACGTTCACCGCCGGCACCGATTTCCAAGGGGCAAACATTGCGAACATCTCCTTCCTGCTTCCTCTCAATGAGCAGACGTGGTTCATTTCGGAGAACTATCTCATTGCGACCTCGAATTGGAACAACACGGCCTATTACACCACCAACATCTTTTCCCTCGGAGTTCGGCGATTTGCCATGCGTCGCGGCTTCACATGGGACTACGCACTCATTGCAATTGCAGATGAAGGCATTGTGCTGCCCTTCTACAGCCTGACGATTCCGATCAAACCCAAGAGCGAACGGCTGTAAGTGTAGTGATCGTTTGGAATGAATTGCAGAGGGTAAGCAGAGCTGTCCAATTTGAAGATTTGGAACAGACTTTTCACATTTTGTGAGTTCCTGCGCAAATGATCCACGGAAAGTAATCGTTCTCAAAGTGAACCTTCTACTCCAACGACATGAAAATTCGCGCTCTACCTTTGGCGATCCTATTGGCGGGCATTCATTCCATTGCCTTTGGCCAGGTATTCACATTTGACTTTTTCGCACACAACAGTTATACCAATGAAACCCCTGGCGAAGTCATTGTAATGAACGATCAATGGCAAAATTCCATAACCTACACAGGATCTGGAGATGGCTACCACGTTCGATACGTCATTGATACAGATAACTCCACTATAGAAACATTCATATGCGACTACGGCCAGCTCGTGACAGGGGCGGAATATACACTTGAGCACATCGATGTGTTGGCATCCAGGCACAATTATCTGCACCTATACAACCCTGTTTCAAAGAAAACTTCATTGTTCTACCTCGATGAAAATGGAGACCCAACTTTTATTGTAGAAAATGCTGATGGAAAGGGGAAATTTAGCATTGGTGAGGATTTCAGTTATTTCATCAATTGATTCAATTCTTATCCGTACATCGTCAACATGAAGACATTAGGGCAACTTAAAGCGGAAATTTTAGCCGATGGCATTATTGATGCAAGTGAGGTGAATGAATTAAAATCAATCTTGTTCGCCGATGGTGTAATTGACAAAGAGGAAGCTGAATTCCTTTTTGAGTTGAATGATGCAGTTTCTGGCAATTCGAATCACCCTTCATGGGGCATGCAATTCGTAGATGCCATTTCAAGTTTTTTATTGGAAGATGAGACTTCACCAGGCGAAATTGACGAAGAAGAGGCACAATGGCTGTATGATAAGCTCAGTTCCGATGGGCAAATTGATGACCTTGAGAAATCTTTACTTCATAACCTCAAATCCAAGGCCAAAGGGTTTCCTGAAGTTTTGTCCCAATTATTGGCGAATTGATTAAGAGAGCAAATCGGAAATTCGGTCTGACGAATCACTGGCTCAAACTCGATACTGTGAACAAATTAATTCTCTCCCTCCTCGCAGTAGTCCTCTCAGTTTCATTGTTCGGTTGTAACCGCAATAAAGGTTTTAGAGATGGGGACATTATCCTCCACACCTCAAAGTCTAATCAAAGTAAAATGATTCAAGACGTCACTGGCTCTAAATACAGTCACGTAGGTATTATTTACAATAAAGATGGGAAGACCTATGTAATGGAAGCAGTCCAACCTGTTAAGATGACACCAATCGATGAATTTATCAGTCGCGGTGTTGACTCTAAGTATACGGTTGTTCGTTATATCTGGGGATTGGATAAACGTCAAATGAAAATGATGTTTGATTACGCATCTGCACAGCTCGGAAAGAACTATGACTCAAAGTTCCAATGGAGTGAAAGTTCAATGTACTGTTCTGAGTTGGTGTTTAAAATTTACTACAATGCGGGTATTCAATTGTGTGATATTCACCAATTTAAGGACTACAATCTTTCATCTGAAGACGTACAAAACGAGATTAAAGTTCGTTACAATACAGAAATTGATCCCGATGAACTTATTGTAACACCGGTTGATTTATACAATGGTCTTTCTACAGGTGTAGTCTTTGACAATTATTGATTTCCATTCGAAAGCATGATGTTCGGGACATTGCAGAATGTTCTAAGAGTCCTCCTTTCGAGAGGTAGTTCTGAATGTCTTCG
>Ga0255775_1003214_pt1 | contig 13673 bp, 12 predicted proteins | sample 011ome_26_FD_179973 | JGI IMG/M metagenome (GOLD analysis project Ga0255775, IMG submission 179973) | Coastal salt marsh microbial communities from the Groves Creek Marsh, Skidaway Island, Georgia - 011511BT metaG (version 2) | ecosystem: Environmental > Aquatic > Marine > Intertidal zone > Salt...
GAGCGCCCGCCTTGTAGTGAACGAGGGGGTCCCATTCCTTAGCCGTTCCTACTGCTGGCTCACCCTGGAGCTCGCTGAGCAGGAGCATCTTCAAGCCCTCGTTGTGATCGATAAGCCTGGGAGCGTCGGAGCCAAGGGCTGGGGTGTAGTGGGTAAGAGCATCCCACTCCCGTTGGTAGTCCGTTTGGTCTCGGTACCACTTAACGAAGGACGAGTCACCAGATCGTGTGACGACTTTCAAAACTTTGCCCACCGTTGGGCGAAGAGATTGATCATCCGCGACGTCGACAGGACCGAGAACTCGATGAACCCGATCGAGCACCTCCGCATCGGAAGCAAGACTGGCACGACCCAGAACAGTCTCACGCATGGTGCCTCCTGAGGGTTAGTAGCAATGAAAAACCCCCGCCCACAGTCATTGTGGTCAGGGGCTTTTACAAGCTCATAGGACTACTGGCAGCTGTCACACTGAAGCAGATCCATGGGATCTACCGGAACTGCGTAGCCTCCAACGTTGTCTTCGTTCATGGTGGCCTCCTTACTTTTGCGGCGAACAATGCCGGGTTACCACTATATACCCAGAATGACACCGCTGTCATTACCCCATATCTTGTGGTTACGGCGTGTTAGTTAAACCGGACCGGATTGCGGTTAGCTCGACGCACCCATTCCCACGATGAACGTGGCCCTCAGCACGAACTGTACGAACCGAGATCACTTTCGGGCGGCTATTCTGGAGAAATTCACAAATTTGAAGTCTTCCGGGGACGCGTCTGGCCTCATTGCCGAGGTACCACTGTTACATTCCTTGTATGGCCAGCCTTCCCCTTCGTGCATTTTGGAAAGTTCGAAGCCTTATTCGTCGCCTGATTCAATTCAGCTCTTTTCTTTCCCCGGCGTATTTGCTGGAGGACCAGCTAGATCGATTCAAGGCCTTAGGCCTCGAACGGCAGGAATCGCCACCCACCAGCTTGTGGAAGGGGAGCGAGCATTGGCCTCTTTTCCGGGCTCTTGCAAAGAATTTCGAAGAGACCGCTGGCTCACCTCGAAAAATCCTTGAAATTGGAACGCTCGACGGCTCATTCACCAGGGAGCTGTCGGAACTTTTTCCGAACTCATTGATAACTACTATCGACCTCCCCAGTGATGTCGGCTTCGGAAACGAATATGGATGGACCGATGCTGAGACTTACGTTTCAGAAAGGAAAAAAAAATCTCAGAGGTCGGAAGAACATCAATTTTGTAGAAGCCAACTCTCTCGAATTGACTGAGTGGATTGAAACTTTTGACTTGATTTGGGTGGATGGCGACCACAGCCTTCCTACAGTTGCGATAGATATCGCGAATGCATTGCGGTTAGTGGCGAAAGGTGGCACAGTCGCGATCGACGATGTTTTTCTAAAGACTCCCGAGCCGGAGAGCCCGCTTGCTTCAACTGGAGCTTTGAGGGCTCTTGAAAGTTTCCATAGTGCGGGAGTTATCACTGGTTACAGTCTCGTAAGAAAAAGATTGAGTCCTAGAAAAAACCTGAAGTGGAACACAAAGTTCATTGCAGTTGTCCGGGCAAGCGACAATGACGAACCTAGCGCGGAATCATCCTCGGAAAGCTCTTTATAGGATACTTGTCCATCTCGCGACCGAAGGAGTCAAGGCTCAAGGCCGCGCCCGAGAAGAAGGGATTTTCGAGTGCCGACTATCCAGAAATTTTCCGCAGGAAGCCCCCTGAGCACACCGTGATTAGGAGTTTATTCTCAATTGTGGTGTCTGATTCGAAACCGTCATTTCGCCCAAGAAATTCTCGAATCGCAGATTTCGGGCTGTTGCCCCGACCCCATGGGCGGTCAGGGTAGAAATCGTCCGGCATATCTTCGACGATCGAGTCGAATACAATTATGTAGCTTCCCTCGGAAACCATCGCCGAATAGGCTTCCAATTCCTGGATTACGTGGCTATGGGTATGGTTCGAATCAAGCAACACCATTACCTTCTGCGCATTCTTTGCTACCTGCCCCACTTCCTTTACGATACTTGGATCAATGCTCGATCCTTCGATAATCTCAATCCACGGAGCCAATTCGTGCTTCTCAAGGGCCTCCCGATTGTGCTTACGCAAATCAACCTCAATGCCAATCACCTTTCGTCGAGGAGTAATCCCTTGACCCAGATGTTTGGAGCCAACTGACTCGCACAAATCAAGGAGCGCAAGCATCGAAGCGCTGAATACCAAGGATCCTCCCCGCGCAACTCCCGTCTCGATTATCAAATCCGGCTTTACGGCCCAAATAATTTCCTGAAGCGCAACTATGTCTTGAGGGAATTGGATAATCGGCCTACCCATCCATTGAAAATGGTAGGAGTAATCGTATTTCGTGACCGTTTCCATCCAGGACTGGGTCAATGCCTTCACATTTGGGTCAGACGCCATTTCTCGCGCGACTTCAGCCCCATAGGCTACAAACTGATCGTGGTCAGTCAATTTCTTCCTCCCGTTGGCGAAATGAAAACCTAGGCTAAGAATCGAGGTGACGATCTATTTCTGCAGATGGTAGGCCAACAATTTCGTCATGTTTTTGATTGTCACTCTCCAGCCTAGAGGCTTCACCCTCTTCGACCAGATCCTCACGGCCCATTTCTAGAGCAATCCCCCTCGCAAGCTCGAATACGGAGATTGGTTTTCCGGAACATATGTTATGGACGCCAGTGAGACGTAGATCCGCAATCTTTGCAATTCTCCTCCCGACCTCCGCTACGTCAAGGTAATCTCGAATTGCGGTCGGACTCCGAAGAGAGGGAAAGGAGCCTTGAGAGATTTGGGACCGTATGTGTGGAACCAACCTTTCAGGATTTTCACCCTCACCGTAAATAAAGAAAGGCCTTGCCCAGGCTAGAGCTGTTTTGGACCCGTGAAATACTCCTTTCAAGGCATAGAGCTGACTAGTTTTCGCAGCCCCATATATCGAGTCGGGCTCGAGAGGAGTGGTGGGGCTGCAGACCGAATGTCGCTGGTCATATTCCAAGCACGTACCAATTCCCGTAAAGTGCTCAATTTCCATTTCACGAGAAACCAGTGCCAAATTCACTGAACCAATCAAGCACCGCCAATTAGCGTCTGAGTGCATGTAGTCAAACGGATCAACATGCCATGCAAGATGGACAACGCTGTCCATGCCATCGAGTAGCCTCGTCAACTCTTCTTTGTCTGCAGAAAATAAATCCTCGGTGTGACGGACTTCCACTCCCGAGTCTAACGAATTTGGATTCCTGGCTACGACGAAAGGTGTGTGGCCCATCTGACGCAGTTCATTCGTGACCTGACGCCCAATAAACCCACTTCCTCCTGTAACAAGAATTTTTCCCACACCAAGACCATAACGGTCAATACAAAAAGTCACCTAGAGGGAACGGAATACTAGGAATTCAAAGAGAGCGAGATAATCGCCTCAGCCTTGGAAGCGCTACCCAGATTTCGGTTCTTGGATCAAGCAAGCCATCGAGGACGCCAACTATCTCTTCGGCGATATTCCAGGCAAAAACCACCACTACATCAGGATTGACCGCCGTGATTTGAGATGGTTCCTTGATAGGAATGTGAGACCCTGGCAGAAACTTACCTTGCTTTGAAGGCGCGGCATCAAACGTAACTGGTATGAGATCATTCTTTATCCCGGCAAAGTTCAGTAACGTATTGCCTTTTGCGGCAGCTCCATAACCCACAACAACTTGTCCGAGCTCGTATCTCTCAAGAAGAAACCTGGTGAAGTCATTGCGCAACTTGAGGGCTCTCTTGCCAAAACTTTCATAGGTTGAAGAGTCTTCCAATCCAAGTCTTAACTCTTCGTCGACTACCGTTTGCACGCTTTCATCGGAACTCCGGGAATCATCTGCATGACATCCAAATACCCTCAGGCTTCCGCCATGCGTGTCCAACTTTTCTACACGTAAGACTCGAAGTCCAGCACTGCGAAAAATCCGAATTACTGACCCTAATGCGAAGTAGGAAAAGTGCTCGTGATAGATGGTGTCAAACTGGCAATCGGAGACTAAGTTCGCCAGGTGAGGAAACTCCACAGTCACTGTGCCGTTTTGCCCAAGGAGCTTCTTGATGCCGCGAGTGAAGTCGTTTACATCAGGGACATGAGCATAAACATTGTTTGCGATAATTAGGTCAGCCTTGCGAAAGTCAGCTACAACTTTTGCCCCAAGTTCTGCGCCAAAAAAATCCCGGAGCGTCTGAACGCCAAGTGATTCAGCATGGAGGGCGACGTCTAGAGTAGGTTCAATTCCCAAGCATGGAATTCCAGCTGCTACAAAATGCTTGAGAAGGTACCCATCATTAGAAGCAAGCTCAACGACAAAACTTTCTGGCCCAAGGCGAAATTCTGAAGAGGCCATCTCAAAGTAGGATTTCGCATGCATATTCCAGCTTTCGGATGCGCTTGAGAAGTACGCATAATCCGGCGTAAACAGAGAGTCTCTCTCTGCAAAATCTTCGGTTTGAACCAACCAACAGCGAGTGCAAACCTTAGTCCTCAGAGGTAAAAAAATCTCCGGCGCGTTGAGGTTCTCCTCGCTTAAGTAAGAATTCGATGGGGGTGCAAAGCCCAAATCAATCATTTCTAGAGATACGGGACTGAAGCAGTGTCGACATCTCATTTGCTCCACCCATCGAAATTTGGCTGAACTGGGCCGTGGCCTTGATCCCGATCCGAGACCACGGTGACCGAAACGGGCCAAGAAATAGACAGTGCAGGGTCGAAAGGGCTTACGCCGGTTTCGTGCTCTTTTTCGTAAGGCGCACTATGGCAGTAGAGCATAACGACGTCATCACTTAGGGTTTGGAAACCATGAGCGACTCCAGGCGGAATCAAGACTGAACGCGAGTTGGACTCCGAAAGGCTGAAAGCCTGCCATCGCAGAAAAGTTTCCGAATCTTTTCTCAAGTCCACGCAGACATCCCACGCTTCACCCTGGACGCAAGTGACAAGTTTATATTCAGGAGTCATGCCAAGCTGCGCGTGCATCCCACGCACCGTGCCTTTCGCAGAAGTCACGGAGACATTAACCTGATATGTGGTACCGGGCCAGCCAAATTTCGTTAAGGCCTCGTAGTCAAAAAACCGAGAAAAAGTCCCCCTCGGGTCTGAGTGAACCGACCGCACTAACTCTGTTACTCCTGGAATCGCTGCTTCCCGGAGTGAGAAACCGCCGATACCTTCTAATGGAAGGTCTTCTTCATTCATTTTCATTCCAATATGCCTGGATGTCGGCAAGGCAAAGCGTTTCAGCGTTCGCGCCCATCAGGAACTGAAAATACCACTCTGTCGTTCGCTCGATGGCCTTTTCTGAAGTCCAGACCGGCTCAATGCCCAGGAGATGGCTTGCGAGAGAGTTGCTAATGGCTAAAGACTCAACCTCATGGGACCTTCCCTCGAATTCTATGTCCCATCCCGGATTACCTTGCCAAAAGGCAGAGGAAATTGAAACCAATTCTTGAACAGTGAGACAGTCCTGAGGGTCCGGCCCGAAGTTAATCGGCCCGCTAATTTTTTGCTGTGCTTGAAGCCGCTCAGCGAGAATCATGTAACCACGTAAAGGCTCGAGAACGTGTTGCCAAGGTCGAGTGGCCTTGGGAGAACGAATCTTGACAATTTCTCCCGATGACCATGCTCTTGCAATGTCTGGAAATATGCGATCCTGATTCCAGTCTCCGCCACCAATTACATTCCCCGCACGAGCAACGCCCACAGAGATTTCGCGATTGTTGAAGTACGCCGAGTCGAACATCTGCGAGATGATGTCCGCTGCCGCTTTACTTGCGCTGTATGGATCTTTTCCTCCAAGAGAATCCTGCTCCCCAAAAACTTGGCCAAGATTCTCATTCGAATAAACTTTGTCTGTCGTAACCGAAATGAATACGCATCGTTGACTCGTCTGCCTGCAAGCCTCGAGGAGGTTGGCTGTCCCCATGACATTGGTGGAAATTGTGTCAAGAGGAGAGCGGAGTCCTTCGCCGACAAGCGCCTGAGCCGCGAGATGGAAAATGACATCTGGCTGTGACTGGGATATTGCTTCCCGAACTGCCGTAAAGTCCCGAATGTCAACCCTGAAATCTCTATCAAGACGATCGGAAAGCCTGAGGTCGGAAAATAGATTCTTGGGACCGTGCGGTTCCAGAGCCAAACCATGAACAACTGCACCCATTTCCGATAGGCATAGAGAGAGCCATGAACCTTTGAACCCGGTGTGGCCCGTGACAAGGACTGTCTTATGTTCCCAAAAACTCTTTGAAGGAAGAGTCATTTTCAATTACCAAGTTTTCCATGGGGCAGAACCAGCTCCCCACAGCGCATCCAGTTGAGTTTTCTCCCTCAAGGTGTCCATCGGTTGCCAGAAACCACCGTGATAAAAAACGCCCAGTTCTCTTACCCGCGCAAGGCTTGGTAGGACATCAGCCTCGAGAGACGACGAATCTCCAGATATAAAATCGAAGACTTTTTGTCCAAGAACAAGAAATCCCCCATTTATCCATGCTTGATCGCCCCTTGGTTTCTCAACAAAGTGCGTCACAACATGTCCCGAAACTTCGAGCGCGCCAAACCGACCAGGCGGCTGAACGGCAGTGACCGTTGCTGCTAGTTCTGATTTTTTGTGTGTCTCGATCAGCGCCCCGATATTAACGTCGGCTAAACCGTCACCGTAGGTTAGGCAAAAACTCTTTTCGTCTTTGAGTAAATCTTTCACTCGGCCGAGTCGACCACCTGTCGAGGTGGTATCTCCGGTGTCAATCAACGTAACCGTCCACGGTTCTGCGTTGTTTCGATGAATTATTCGGGTTCCATTTTCCATATCGAACGACACATCAGACATATGAAGGTGATAGTTGGCAAACCACTCCTTTATCACGTAGCCCTTGTAGCCGAGACACAGGACAAAGTCTGTTATCCCAAAACTTGAATAAATCTTCATAATGTGCCAGAGAATCGGGAATCCTCCGATTTCTACCATAGGTTTTGGACGGACATGAGTTTCCTCCGAAATTCGGGTTCCAAGCCCTCCCGCCAGAATCACCGCTTTCACCGCGATGGTCCGATCGGCGAATTCATAAAGATCCTCAGCCCCTCTCGAGGGATAGCGCTCCACACCAAGGGGGCCCCAATCTCATTGGACAGCCAAACTGGCCAGCATTACTCTTCTTAATCGTAGCCCTTTCAGTAAGCGAAATGGAGTTTTCTTCGGCACACAGCCAATCAAAAAGACTGTTCTTGCTCCCAATTTACAGAACGAATTAGACCTTAAGACTCAACCTCACCGCTAAGGAAAGCTAGCCCCGCCCCAGGCAAACATGGTTGTTGACACTTGGATCAGACATGGGAAGGGGTATTTTCACGAGGCTTGTGGCTTCCCGAGCGCGCCCCTCAGAGACTCTCCTTCGACTAAAGGGAAGGTATTCTTGCGGAGCAGGTGGGAGACGTCGATGCGCAAAACCCCGACATAATTCAGTAGCCTCAACTGACGCGAATAGTGGTCTCCGCCGCATTCTCAAACGGCATAGGCCACAGAGCAACCAAGCTACTGATACCCCCACGACTCTGGCGCTCGACCCCACATTGACGTTTTCGAACCTCAAATCCCTGGCCGACATCAGGCTGCGACAGAATTTTCTCGATGTGCTAAGGCCTCGTAACAGCGCTGAGGCGAGACCCCTCGATCGCTTTGAAAGCTGCTGAAGGAAAGATTCCATCTGCTATCAGAGAATAGTCTTCTTGATTTTCCCTTGGGAAGCAGAGAAAATTTCGGCAATCAGGACGGTTCCCAGCGATCACCTCGTTGATCATGAATACGTCATATCCCATGCTTTGCAAAGCGGTGACCGGGCTCTTACTCTCTTCATCAGAGAGGTGCCGTTCGAAAATGACGAGCGGTCTGGACCTTTTGATCAATACCTTCGCACCAAGAATTACTTCCCTCTCCATACCTTCAACGTCGAGGTGAAGCAGCCCTATTCTCGAAATCAGATTCTGAGGAATCAGCTCATCGAGCGTCGTAGTAGAACGGACTACATGCGCGGACTCGAGCAAAGTCGAGAAGGTGGCGTGAGAAATGTCATCGTGCGTCCCGACTTGAACACCCGCAGTGTCGGAACAGACTGCATCAAAGAGGACTACATTCCGCAATCCATTCAAGTTCGCAACTTGCCGAACAAAGTGCAAATTATCCTCGGAGGGATCTATCCCGAAAACCTGACCGCCTCCGTCATCGAGTCGGAATGCCCAAGGCAGAGCGTTATCTCCAAGCCAACAACCGATGTCAACTATCGACTTTGTGGAATCTAACAATCCTCGGTCAAACAGCTCTGAAACAAGAACTCGAAGCGTTGGTTCGTGTTCCGATGCCTGAACAAGATTAAAGTGAGGAATTGTCTTTTTTGACCAAAGCACATCCGATAGTGATACCGGCGGGAGATTTAATTTGACCAAGCCATCGTAGGGAAACTCCGCCACGTTACCCCCGCTTTGAAGTCTGAAATAGTCAATCAACTCCTTGGATTTGCGATACAAAAACCGAGCGTGCGGGAAAATCAAGTGCGAAAGCCAGAAGACAATTTTCACGGAACGGAGACCTGCCTTCGCTGTTAATCTTCGGTAGGGGATAGATGCAAGATCAATCAGAGAGAAATTTGATGGGACTAATCTACCCTGAGCTTACAGTCGCCGCTCGGCCGTTGCGGATTCGCATCAATCGGCTGGTGATCTGCCCTTACGGTTGAGAGCTCGGTATGTTGCTCAAGCTAGATTTAAGCATTCAGGTCGTACGTCGCTGTGAAATCGAGGGAGTTCTCATTGCTTCGAATGAAATCCTTAACCGGGCACTTTTTGTATGTTGGAAGGAGAAGGCTCATTGCCTTCCTCATCAGGGTGGTTCCAAAAATGACTCGTGAAGAGCTTATTGAGCTCGGGTATCAAAAAAGAACGCTAACTGTGGTGGAGGATAAGTATGTAAGCGAAATCCCTCTCCCTGAGCAACAAGAGGCGAGAGAACTATTTGGGCATTTGAGTGGCCCCCGGGAGGTAGGCGCCTTCTTTGGAGTGACGCTTGACGACGTGCGGGTGGTGGGCCCCTACGGTGTTCCAATCACAAGGTCGGGGCGCGTGGTTGTCGAACCATTTGGAGATCGATGGCTGCCTAAGGTTCTGAGAGAGACGGTGACTACGCTTGGCATCTTCGGATTCCTGCGCGAATATTTGTTGGCCGTAACGCCTCTGTTGCGAAGGGCGGGCAACGACAAACCGTTCTGTGCGCATCTTCTTGCCAGAGGTGCAGACTGGTCACCTGGCGGTAACGGACCAAACTACGGCCATTGGATTGCTGAACAAATCCCGCAACTGCGAGCAATCGAAGCCATCCAGAAGATGACCCCGGAAAAAATTGTGCTCCTGATAAACCATCACCCAGCCATTTGGCAACTCGAATCGTTACAGTTACTTGGCTATGACTCAGATTCTATCGAGCAAGTTAATAGCCCCGGAGTTCAAATCGGAAAGCTTGTAGTTTCGTCGCTTCGTGCGGTGCATTCGAGGGGTATGGAATTTGACCCAAAGGCGAGGCGTTGGGCAGCCGAGCGTCTAAGGAGCTCCGTCGCATTAAGGCAGTCAAAACGCCCAGTTGCAAGGAAGGTGGCATATTTTCGCACCCAACAAAGGACCAGGACGGTCGCAAACATAACGGATGGTCGAAAAGTGCTGCGACAGTTTGGGTTCATCGAGGACGAAGATCGTCCGTCAATCCTCTCGGAAGTAATTGAACAATCGAAAGCGGTGGAAGTATTTTTGGCTATAACCGGCTCAAATGTCATGAGGATGATGTACAGCGATCGACCGAGATTTCTGGTCGAAATTATCGCCCCTCATTATTACGTTAGAGACATATGCTTCCAACTTGCAATCGAACTCGGGGCAAAGTACAGCTGCGTATACGGATTAGAAGTGCCGTCCGTAAATGGAGTTCCGATGATTTGGCAAGATTTTCGAGACTACTCCCAGATCAACGAGCCAATTTACCTACCAGTCTCAGAGTTGAAACTCGCCCTGGGAGCAATCTCTGCCCACTAGAAGTCGATACCAGCGCACCCGCGAATGGCATGAATGTTAAGAAAGGTATAATCGTTGAGTCTACGTCCCGCAGAAGGTGAGCCCCCTAGGGAATTTTCACGTTCATCCGGCAGGCCGAGTAATTCGCGCAAGGTGGTGGGATATTGAGCCTGGTTTATCTTGGATATTCGTCAAAGGTACCTGGCAATGCGACTCGCTATTTTGAATCTGCCGAGCATGCTCGACAGCAACCTACAGGGTCTGTAAACGTTGCCCTAGCGTCCGGTGATCCTTACTTGTTCAATATCGAGTTCAATCCAGAATTGATTCGACACGATGATTCGTATTGCACCAGTGTCGTTAATTTGGACGGAAGCGACTCGGTTCCGACTGTTCAGTACTTCCTGACGCAGGTAGCTCCTCATCTCTCAATTCACCCCCGCATCGTTGAAATTGGTTGCGGTCAGGGTGAGTTTGTCAGGTACCTCTCCCTCTTATCGATGGACGCGGTCGGCTTTGACCCGGTTCTTCGCAATGAAGCATCCAACTTGTTTCAACGTTATTGGACAACTGAGGAAGAGCCTGCCGAGCTCTACATTATGCGTTGTGTCCTGCCTCACATTCAAAACCCCTGGGCCTTTCTAGAACAGATCAGGACGGTCAGCCCGAATTCACTGGTTTTAGTCGAGTTTCAAAGCACAGAATGGCTTATTGAGCACTCAATTTGGTACATGTTGAGCCATGATCACGTCAACTACTTGTTCATTGAGGATTTCTCTTCGAGATACAACGTGAGAGGTCAAGGAACTTTCAAGAAAGGAGAGTGGGCGTGGGTGCTAATCGACTTCACCGAGCCAGTGCATCCCCCTCCCATTCACCCTAAGCGGATTGACCAACTCGCGAAGCAAATGAAGTGTCTGGCTCTCGACCGGGATAACTTCCTTGGTTGGGCGAAAGAGTTAGCCCGTCCGATTGGCGTCTGGGGATCTGCGGGAAAAGGCACTGTTTTATGCAGCGCTCTGAAGCAATCTCTTCCTGAGGATCAAGACATAATTGCGGTAGATGCAGATTCAAACCGATGGGGAAAGTATCTCGAGTCCTCCGGGATTCAAGTTGTATCGCCGGATAGCGTGCGAAATCTGCCGCGCGATTACCTCATACTTGTAGCAAATCCAAACCACTTCGAAGAAGTCGGTGCTCTCATCGATAACTCTCTTGCAATTGCTTTACCCTCATCATTCAAAGTGTGAGTTTCAGAAATAGTTTCATAAAGGGTTCCCCCCGGGGCCTATCTTGGGAGTTGATTCACTCTTTATCCGGTACCAAAGCAAGTCTCGCCACCCCAGCGTCAGTGAACCTGCGACAGTAGGATTCGGGGCTATCAGGAGGGCCATTGTCCAGGGCCCCTTCCTCCTAGATACGCCATTTTGTTTGGTACACCCCCCGGGACTCGAACCCGGAACCCACTGATTAAGAGTCAGTTGCTCTGCCAATTGAGCTAGAGGTGCTTATAGCTATTAAGCGTATAACAGTTCCGTAGCGGGGGCGGGGCTCGAACCCGCGACCTCACGATTATGAGCCGTGCGCTCTGACCAGCTGAGCTACCCCGCCGCGTGACTGGATGTTAGACATCCGAGCCCCGAGTCAGGATTGAACTGACGACCCCTTCCTTACCATGGAAGTGCTCTACCACTGAGCTATCGGGGCAGGCCTACCAGTGGCAGGGCCAAGGCTCGAGATTAGCACCTGGGAGCCTTGCCCGGCAAACACAATCCTCATCAGCTCGCCCGTTGCGCAACCGGTTGCACAACGTAAATTTCTCGTTAGGGTTGTATCCATGCTTGCCCCGAAAACACTGGCCAATTCCCCTGCCGACTGGTGGCGTCACGCCGTCATTTACCAGATCTATCCGCGTTCTTTTGCGGATGGAAATGGTGATGGAATTGGTGACCTTCCGGGCATCATCGACCGCCTTCCTTCGGTCGCAAACCTCGGCGTGGATGCTATCTGGCTCTCGCCTTTCTATAGTTCTCCCCAAAAGGACGCTGGCTACGACGTTGCTGACTACTGCAACATTGACCCTGTCTTTGGAGCCCTTGCTGATGCTGAGCGCCTGATCACGACAGCCCACGACCTTGGTCTGCGAGTCATTGTGGACTTGGTCCCGAACCATTCTTCTGATCAGCACGAATGGTTCCAGGCAGCGCTTGTCTCCAGCCCCGGCTCAGCCGAGCGTAATCGCTACATGTTCCGTGACGGCGCAGGCGAAAACGGCGAGCTACCCCCCAACAACTGGGAGTCCGTCTTTGGAGGACCAGCGTGGACAAGGGTCACTGACGCTGATGGTTCACCTGGCCAGTGGTATCTCCACTTGTTCGATGCCTCACAGCCTGATTTGAACTGGGAGAACCCCGAAGTCTGGGAGATGTTCCGCGGAGTCCTGCGATTCTGGCTGGACCGCGGTGTCGATGGGTTCCGGGTGGACGTGGCTCACGGTCTTGTCAAGGAGGAGGGTCTCCCCGACAAAAAGATTGTCGCCAATCCGCCTCTTGGCGACCGGGGTCCCCACTGGGATCAAGACGGTGTTCACGAGGTCTATCGGGATTGGCGAAAGGTTCTCGACGAGTACGGTCCCGATCGAATGCTCTGTGCCGAAGCGTGGGTACTCCCTCTTTCAAAGATGGCCTGGTACGTGCGTGAGGACGAAATGAACCAAGCGTTCAACTTTGGCTACCTCGCTACCCCATGGGATGCAGAGGCTCTCCGAAGCGTCATCAACGAGTCAATGGATGCTTTTGGTGGCGTGGGAGCCCCCAGCACCTGGGTGCTCTCTAACCACGATGTCGTGCGTCACGCGAGCCGCTTCGGCTTGAGCATGCCCACAGAGGGCGAGCCCGCGGGCATTGGTCCCAAGACTCCACAGAAGCCCGACGAGGTCTTGGGACTCCAGATCGCCCGGGCTGCCACCACTCTAATGACGGCGCTTCCGGGAAGCGCCTATGTCTACCAGGGTGAGGAACTAGGGCTTCCCGAGGTTATCGATATCCCTGACGAACTAAGGCAAGACCCCACGTTCTTGCGCACCAACGGTGAACGCTACGGACGTGACGGGTGTCGCGTACCCATCCCTTGGGAGGGTAACGCACCCGCATACGGGTTCAACACGACCGGGGCTTCCTGGCTCCCTCAACCCACGAGTTTTGCATCCCTTGCCCGTAGCGAGCAAGAAGGGGTTGCAGGCTCGACACTAGAGCTATACAAGTCCCTCTTGTCTTTGCGTGCGGACTTGAGCTTGGGAACAGGATCCGTTGACTGGCTCGAGGGCTTTGACAACGACGTCATCGCTTTTCGCAATGGGCCCATTGGGATTATCGCTAACCTCGGTGAGAGTGATGTCACTCTTCCCGCGGGCGAGGTTCTGGTCTCCAGCGGAGACCTAAGTGGCGCTGTGTTGCCACCCCACACGACCGCGTGGGTGAAGCTAGCGTCCTAAAAGGCGTTTTCTTTGAGCCAAGCAAACGGATCGACGTATTCTCCTTCGATGCGCACCTCAAAATGGAGGTGCGGACCGGTGGAGATACCCGT
>Ga0255775_1003216_pt1 | contig 13671 bp, 14 predicted proteins | sample 011ome_26_FD_179973 | JGI IMG/M metagenome (GOLD analysis project Ga0255775, IMG submission 179973) | Coastal salt marsh microbial communities from the Groves Creek Marsh, Skidaway Island, Georgia - 011511BT metaG (version 2) | ecosystem: Environmental > Aquatic > Marine > Intertidal zone > Salt...
GAATTGCTTGAGCAGTTTAGAGAAATTGAAAACGATAAATCAAATCCAAGTATTAAAAAGTTTTTTCAAAAAGCAAAAGATTTCTGGAAAAACTAAAAGACTAATCCCCCAAAAAGAGTTAATATTGGTAAATGAAAAATATTAATTTAGCGATTTCAGGATGCATGGGCAGAATGGGTCAACAACTCATCAAATCTTCAAAAAAAAATAAAAATTTTAAATTAGTTGCACTTACAGAGAATAGACCAGTAAATAAAAAATTTAATGGAATTAAACCTGAATTAAATTCTGATAAAGTCTTTAAAAAAACTGATATAATTATTGATTTTACAGTACCAAAATGCACGCTTGAGATACTAAAAATAGCATCAAAACTAAGGAAGAAAGTAGTAATTGGTACTACAGGATTTACTAGGAGCCAAGAAAATCAAATTAAAAAATATTCAAAAAAGATACCTATTTTAAAAGCTGGCAACATGAGCTTAGGTGTAAATTTATTAATGTATTTAACTGAAATTGCATCAAAATCACTAAATGATGAATATTTAAGTAAAATATTTGAAGTACATCACAAATATAAAAAAGACTATCCATCTGGTACCGCACTAATGCTCGGTAAAGGTATTGCTGATGGAAAAAATAAAAATTTATACAATTTAATTGGTAAAAAATTTTTAAATAAAAAATTTTTTCCTTACGGAAAAAAAATTAATTTCAATTCAATTAGAAAAGGTGAAATTATAGGTGAACATGAAGTGAAATTCTCAAGTGGAAAAGAGATAATTACATTAAACCATGAAGCTTTTGATAGAGCACTTTACTCAGATGGAGCTCTAACTGCCTCTAAATGGTTAATGAAAAAGAAACCAGGTTTATACTCTATGAGAGATTTGCTTAATTTTTCATAATGAATGAAAAACAAAAAGCAAAAATTATCATTAAAACTCTAAATAAAATTTATCCTAAAGTACCCATTCCTCTAAAAAGTAAAAATACTTTTACTCTTTTAATTTCTGTGCTGCTTTCTGCACAATGTACAGATGTAAACGTTAACAATGTAACAAAAGATATATATCCTAAATACTATAGACCTGAACACTTTGTAAAATTGGGAAGAAAAAAGATTGAGAAATTAATAAAAAAAATTGGTATTTTTAGAGTTAAGGCTAAAAGTATTTATTTAATGTCAAAACAAGTATTAGAAAAACATAACGGAAAAGTACCTAAAACATTTGAGGAATTAGAAAAACTACCTGGTGTAGGCCATAAAACAGCTAGCGTAGTGATGTCCCAAGGTTTTGGATTTCCAGCTTTTGCAGTTGATACACATATTCATAGACTTGCTCAAAGATGGGGATTAACAAATGGAAAAAATGTGATTCAAACTGAAAAAGATTTAAAACGAATATTTCAAAAGAAAACTTGGTCAAAGCTTCATTTACAAATAATTTTTTATGGAAGAGAATATTGTAAGGCAAGAGATTGTTATGGTTTAACATGTAAAATATGTTCTACGTGCTACCCAAATAGAAAAAAACCTGTTATTACCCAAAAAGCATAATATGAAAATTTTAGGAATAGGAAATGCAATAGTTGATGTCATTTGTAAAGTAAACGACAGTTTTATTGAACAAAATAATCTTACAAAGAGCACGATGAAACTATTTTTTAATGAAAATGAATTCAAAAATTTATTAACAAATCTAAAAATTGAAAAAACTGTTTCTGGGGGTTCTGTAGCAAATTCTATAGTTGGATTATCTCAACTTGGTGACAAAGTTGGTTTTATAGGAAAAGTTTCTGATGACGACTTTGGCAGTAAATACGAAGAAGGTCTTAAAAAAGAAAAAGTAGAATATTTTTACTCAAAAAAAAAGGAAGAGTTGCCAACAGGTACTTGTTTAATATTGGTTACTCCAGACTCGGAGAGAACAATGTGTACATTTTTAGGGACAGCAGGAAAAATTAATGAAAATGATATTAGCCTTGATGCAATTAAAGAGAGTAAAATAATATTTTTAGAAGGTTATTTGTGGGACGAAGGAGAGCCTAAAAAAGCATTTGATAAAGCTATTAATAATGCAAGTAAAGTTGCTATGTCACTTTCTGACCTGTTTTGTGTAGATAGACATAAATCCCATTTTTTAAACTTAGTAAAAAACAAACTCGATATAATTTTTGCTAATGAGCAAGAGATGACATCATTAATAGAAGCAAAAAATTTTGACGAAGTTATAAACTTTTCAAAACAAATTAATAAATTAGTGGTTGTAACTAGAGGTGAAAAAGGAGCTATAGCAATTCAAGGTCAAGAAGTAGTTGAGTCTGGAATAATTAAAAATTTAAAAATTTTAGATCTAACTGGAGCTGGCGATCTTTTTGCTTCAGGATTTCTACATGGTTACATAAATAAATTTTCGATCCAAGAAAGCTTACAAAAGGGCACTAATATGTCAGCCAAAGTAATACAACAAATTGGTGCAAGAATATAAACCTAAATTTTTTTTCTTTTAAAACTTCCCCTTCCCTTTTTGGGCTTAACTATTTTAGGTTTGTATTTCTTTGTAAAAAGATCTTTAACTAAAGGGTTTTTCCTGTTTGATTTGATAGCCATTTTTTTTACTAATAATAAATTCTTTATCATTAAAAGTATTGAAAATTTTTTTTCTTAAACGATAAATGTGCGTTTCTACCGTATGAGTTTCTATATCAGATTGATAGCTCCATACTTGAGATTGTAATTCATCAATACTAACTGGTTTTTTTGATTTTGATAAATAAGTAATTGAATTTATTTCTTTTTCTGTCAACTTAAGCTTAATATCATTTTTTATCATCTCTCTTGAGTTAAGATTTATATTATAATTATTTACTTTCATTTGAGATTGATTATTAAATTGTAGTTTCAAAAATTCTATATTTACTTTTTCGATTAATTTAGAAATATTAATTGGACTATTTTCTAAGACAAAGTGATTTCCAATGTCTGAATGTTTTGTATTTGTAATAATCAAAGAATTATTATGATTTATTACTTTATCTTTTAAAGAGCCTTTTGTATCAGCAAGGGTAATCTTAAAGTTTAAATCTAAACCAAGTTCTTTTAGAATGTGGTATAATGAGTTGAATTTATATATTATTAAATTTTGTCTAATCACATTCAGAGAATATGATAATTTTAGTTAAAAATAAACACACTCTTCAGATAGATAGTTTTAAATTTAGGTGTTCTATTGGAAAAAAAGGGCTCGCCAAGAATAAAAAAGAAGGGGATAAAAAAACCCCAAAAGGAACCTTTGAAATTGAAAATCTTTATTTTAGAAAAGATCGAAAACAAAAACCATCAACTTTATTAAATTGTATCAAAATTAAAAAAAATATGGGTTGGTGTCATGATACTGGTTTTCCAAAAAAGTATAATAAACTTTTTAAAATACAAAAAAATATAAAGCATGAAAAACTAAAAAGAAAAGATTACAAATATGACTTTCTAATTCCAATTAAATATAACTTTAAAAAACCTATTACTGGTCGAGGGAGTTGTATTTTTATTCATTTAACCAAAGATTATAAACCTACGGCTGGATGTATTGCCTTAAAGGAAAAAGATTTTTTGATAATGGTTAAATTAATTAAAAAAAATTCAAAGATTAAAATTTTTTAAGATCTTTGACCAAAAATACTGGAACCAATTCTTAAATAAGTAGAGGAGTTTTCAACAGCTTTTAAATAATCTGATGACATTCCCATACTAATTTCCTGTAAATTAAATTTTTTACTCAAAATTTTAATTTCTTTAAAATATTTATCTGGCTCCTCATTAGCAGGGGGGATACACATTAACCCAATAATATTTAAGTTTAATTGTTTTGAAAAAGTTATTAAATCTTTTATTTGGTCTACTTTTATTCCAGACTTTTGTTCTTCATCTCCAATATTTACCTGGATAAATAACTTTAAATTTTTACTTTGTTTGTTCTGTTCATCTGCAATTTTTTTTGCAAGTTTCACACTGTCAACTGAATGTATATAATCAAATATTTTTACAGCATGCTTTACTTTATTGGTTTGCAACTTTCCTATTAAATGAAGTTTAATATTTTTTTTTTTTATCTTTATTTCTGACCATTTATCAATAGCTTCTTGAACTTTGTTTTCTCCATAATCAAGATGGCCATATTCTATTAATGGAAGAATTCTCTCTAATTTAAATGTTTTGGATACTGCAATAATTTTGGGAGTAAAATTAATTTTTTGTTCTTCTAATTTTTTATCAATTGCACTAATAATATATTTATATTTTTGAACTGAATTATGCATAAACGTCTATCAAATAATTATTATTTTATTAATAAATTTGATACTAAAAATATAGGTAAACTGGGTAAAAATACAGGAATAATATTTAGAAATTATAATTCTGAAATAAATATAAAATCCATTATTGTCCTTAAAAACTTTTGCAAAAAAAATGGTTATAAATTTTTTATATCAAATAATATTAAATTAGCGCTAAAGCTTAAATTAGATGGAGTCTATATTCCATCTTTCAACAAGGATACAAAACATCTTTCTTACTCTTTTACAAAAAATTTTATGATACTTGGTTCTGCTCACAATTATAAAGAGATTAGAATAAAACAAAAACAGTTAGTTAAAATAGTATTTCTTTCCTCAATATTTAAAAAAAATAAAAACTATCTAGGAGTTAATAAATTCAAATTGCTTTCAAAATTAACTTATTTAAATGTTATAGCTCTGGGCGGTGTCTCAAATTTAAACTTTAGACAATTGAAACTATTAGATTGTTGTGGTTTTGCTGGAATTTCTTATTTTGAATAAAAAAAGGCCCCTAAAAAGGGGCCCTTTAATATTTCTAATTTAGATTAAATTAGAATGCAAATGATGCACCTAATTTCCATCTTTCTGCAGTATTACTTGCGTTGTTTGCAAGTCCAGCAGCATCGTATTGTGCAGCTGTTAATGTCATACCACCAGTTGTGTATGAAACAGAAATTGCTTCAAACTCTTCATCAACTGACTGTCCAGATGTTTCGTGAACTTCTTCACCGTAGCTAATTGATAAATCATCAGTTACTGTGTAAGAAAGTTTCCAAGAACTCATTTCTTCATCAGTTCCAGTACTATCTTTATCACTTTCAGTGTTAGAGTAAGCGACTGTGAATGATCCCATTGCGTAAGATGCTTTCATAGTTGTTACATCACCTGATAGAGTTGTTGTAGTTGAACCAGCTTCACCAACACCGTAGCTAACTGATAAACCTTCAACACCTGTGTAAGTGAAAGCCATTGCAGTAGTAGATTCTACAGCAGCTCCGCCTGGGCTGTATGATGCAGAAACAGATAAACCATCAACCATTGAAGGTAGAGTGTAGTTTACTGAGCTGTCAGAAGCATCAGATCCTGCCATTGCAACATAAGATTTTCTTGAAGTACCAACATTGTGGTAAGTAAAGCCATTGTCCCAGATATCTCCAGCAGCAGTAGTATCTAAAGCTGATTGAGCATTTCCAGCACCATCACCAGCTATTGTTATAGATCCTAATGAATCTGAACTAATTGTGATTGAGTGACTGTCAAAACCACTAACATCATTATCTGCGTGATCAAGCACAAAAGATAAAGCTACATTCAAGCCGTTATCTAATTCTCCACCACCTGAGAAAGTTAACTGGTTACCCATAGTGATTGATTTACCACCTGTTGCACCAGCGTTATTTTTAACACCTACAGATGCAGCACCTGAAACTGTCATTTCTCCAGCATGAGCTGATACAGAAACAAGTGACGCGGCTAAGGCAGTCAAACCTATTTTTTTAATGTTCATATTAATTACTCCTTTGTTTAATGTTATTATTAATAATAAACGTTGTGTTTTTATCATTTTAAATTTTAATTATTCAGAAAAACCATATTTTTATTGAAAAAATTAATAAGTGTTGCATTTTTGCATCATTTTAGAGGGTATTTTTTTTAAATTTAAGTATTTTCCAATTATATTGTAGATATAAAACGAATATTTAAAAATCTACAAAAAATGTCAAAAACACATATAAAATTCATATTTATATTAATCATAGCTATTTCCTTAGCTTCTTGTGTAGGCCCTGATGGCAAACGTAAATTTGGTGCAGATGCTAGAAAAAATCCTGATGACCCCGCATTAAGAGTAAAAAAAAATCTTGAGGAAGGTAGAGGTTTTAGAGTGAATGATGCATTCAAAACAAATAGAGGAGTATTTGAGTTTGCTAGTTCGAATCCTTTATGGAGAGCTTCTCTTGATGTGATTGATTTTATGCCTCTTACCTCAGTAAATTACAGTGGAGGAATTATAATCACAGATTGGTATGAAAGTGAAAATAAAAATAATGAGAGTATAAAAATTGCTATTCGTTTTCGTTCGAATGAAATTCGATCAGATGCTTTAGATATAAATATTTTTACCAGAAAATGTAAAGATAATTTAATTAATTGTAAATATATCGATTCTAATGAAACGATTATAACTGAGTTAAGAAAAGAAATATTAAGAAAAGCGACCAGATATAAAAAACAGGATGAAAATAAGTAAGATTAAATAAATTTAAGAATATTCTTCAAGGGTAATAATTAATTCGTGGAAAGATATAATTTCAAAGAAATAGAAACTAAGTGGCAAAAAACTTGGGAAAGAGAAAAAAAATTTTCAACAAAAACAGATAAGAATAAAAAAAAATTTTATTGTCTTGAGATGTTTCCATATCCATCAGGAAAAATTCATATGGGACATGTCAGAAACTATACAATTGGGGATGTACTAGCTAGATATAAAACTTTAAAAAATTATAATGTACTTCACCCAATGGGTTGGGACTCTTTTGGTATGCCTGCTGAAAATGCTGCCAGACAAAATAATTTAGACCCAAAAACATGGACTGAAAAAAATATTTCAGTGATGAGAAGTCAATTAAAAAAGCTTGGTTTATCAATAGATTGGGATAAAGAAATTTCTACTTGTTCACCAGAGTACTATAAACATCAACAAGAATTTTTTTTAGAGCTTTATGATAAGGGATTAGTCTATAGAAAAGAAAGTTATGTAAACTGGGATCCAGTAGACAATACTGTTTTAGCCAATGAACAAGTAATAGATGGAAAGGGATGGCGTTCTGGAGCAATAGTTGAAAGAAAAAAACTAAATCAATGGTTTTTTAAAATTACTAAATTTTCTAAAGAACTCTTAGAAAGTTTAGACAGTCTTAAAAATTGGCCAAATAAAGTTAAGGTAATGCAAAAGAATTGGATTGGAAAATCCTATGGCTGTGAAATAGAATTCAAAATTCAGTCAGAAAAACAAATAAATAATATAAAATGCTATACCACTAGACCAGATACTCTTTTTGGAATGTCTTTTATAGCAGTATCAATAGATCATCCAATTGCTAAATTTTATGCAGATGATTTAGAATTTATAGAATTTAAAAAAGAATGTTCAAAAACTGGTACAACAGAAGAGTCAATAGCAGCAGCTGATAAACTTGGATTTAAAACTGATTTATTAGCAATTAATCCGTTAGATAAAAATATTAAAGTACCAGTCTATTTTGCTAATTTTGTCTTAATGGATTACGGACTAGGTGCTGTATTTGGATGTCCCGCACATGATCAAAGAGATTTGGATTTTGCAAAAAAATATAATTTAAAAATTATACCAGTTGTGAAACCTGAAAAAGATAAAGATTTTTCAATTGGTGAAAAAGCATTTACAGACTCGGGCTACTTATTTAATTCTAAATTTTTAAATGATTTAAAAGTTCCCGATGAGTCAATTGAAAAAACTATTAACTACTTAGAAGAAAATAATATTGGCAAGAGAAAAACTAATTATAGATTAAAAGACTGGGGTATCTCACGTCAAAGATACTGGGGCTGCCCAATTCCAATTGCATATGATGAAAATAATAATCCAATTAAAATTCCAAAAGAAATGCTACCGGTTCAATTACCAAAAATTGATAAATTAAGTTCTACGGGTAACCCACTTGATGAATTGTTGGAATGGAAAAATATAACAATTGATGGAAAAAAATATACAAGGGAAACCGACACTCTAGATACGTTTGTTGACTCATCATGGTATTTTCTAAGGTTTTGTTCACCTCAAAATGAAGAATATGGATTTAAAACTGATGATGTTAAATATTGGATGCCAGTGGATCAGTATATTGGGGGTGTTGAACATGCTATTTTACATCTTTTGTACTCTAGATTTTTTATGCAAGCTCTAGCATATCAAAGTAATACATTCGATATTAAAGAACCATTTAATGGTTTGTTTACTCAAGGTATGGTCTGTCACGAAACATATAAAGACGAAAACGATAATTGGGTTAGTCCTGATGAATTGGTTATAAGAGATGGGGAAAAATTTTTAAAAAAAACTGATAGACCTGTAAAAATTGGACCATCAGAATCAATGTCAAAATCAAAAAAAAATACTATTGATCCTGAAAAAATTATAAAAAGTTATGGAGCAGACTCTGTAAGATTATTTATATTATCTGATAGTCCACCAGAAAAAGACGTCCAGTGGTCAGATGAAGGGATAAATTCATCTTATAAATTTATTCAAAAATTATGGGTATTAAATCAAAAGATTATTCAAGAAATAAAAGCTGATCATCCACCAAACCCAAATGATGATATAGAAAAAATAACCAATAAATTTATTAAAGATATTACTCAAAATATTGAAAATTTTTCATACAATAAAATAATTGCTAATTTCCACAAGACCTATTCAGCTTTAAATAAGATAATTTTACATAAAATTGATAAAGGAAAATTAATTGAAAATTATAAGAAGATTTTAGTTGTAATAAGCCCAGTAATACCTCATTTTTCAAGTGAGTGTATGGAAATGATAGATGATAAACAAAATTTACTTTGGCCAAAGATTGAAGAAAAATTTTTGATAGAAGATAATATTAATTTTATTGTTCAGTTCAATGGTAAAACTAGAAAAATTATAATTTCAAAAAAAGATACATCAGAAAGTTTATTATTAGATAAGATAAAAGAAGACAAAAAGTTAAATGAGTATCTAATTAATAAGGATATCGAAAAAAAAATATTTATCCCTAACAAACTGATTAATATAATAACAAATTAAAATGATTAGAAAAAAAATAATACTCCTATCTCTAATATTTTTTTTATCTAACTGTGGATTTACACCAGTGTATTTAAAGAATACAAATGTAAATTTTTCAATTGAGAAAGTTAATTATACTGGAGACAGGGATTTAAATAATTTTATAAAAACAGATCTAAATCAATATAAAAATGAAAAAAAAGATAATAAAATTATTATTGAAGTTAACAGTTCATATAATAAAATTATCTTGACTAAAGACTCATCTGGAAAAATAACAAATTACCAACTTGAAGCAAAAGTGGTATTTTTAATAAACTCCAATAATCAAAGATTTACTTTTACTGAAAAAAAAATTATGGCTAGTATTGATGATAAATTCGAAGAAGCAAGTTATGAAAGATCAGTTAAACAAAGCTTTGCATCTTCTATGTCAAGTAAACTAATATCTAAAATAATAATTAATCAATGATTTTAAAATCTTATGAGATTAATAAAATCAATAAAAACATAAATCATTTAATATTATTTTATGGAAAAAATGAGGGCTTAAAAAATGAAGCTCTAAATCTTTTAATTAATAATAAAGATAATATTTTTAACTATGAAGAAAAAGAAATTTTAGATAATGAAAATAGTTTTATTGAAACTATTTTATCTAAATCTCTTTTTGACCCACAAAAATTTATTATTATTAAAAGAGCGACAGATAAAATCTTAAAAACAATAGAAATTTTACATTTAAAAAATCTGGATGATACAATAATTATTTTAAATTCAGATAATTTAGAAAAAAAATCAAAATTAAGATCTTTATTTGAAAAAGAGAAAACATTAGTTTGTGTTCCCTTTTATCCTGATAATGATCAAACATTATCCAAATTAGCTTACAATTTTTTAAGAGAAAAAAAAATTTCAATTTCATCCTCAAATATAAACTTAATAGTAAACAAATGCAGTGGGGACAGAGAAACACTTATAAATGAACTTCGAAAAATTCAACTTTTTAGCAAAAATGGAAAACAAATTAATAGTGACAATATATCAAAACTAATCAATTTAAGCGAAAACCACAATATATCTGAACTTGTTGATAATTGTCTTGCTCAGAACAAAAGGAAAATTACAAGCATCTTAAATGAAAATAATTTTAGCAATGAAGACTGTATTATTATTGTTAGGTCCTTTTTAATCAAATCAAAAAAATTACTGGCCTTATTAAAAGCATTTGAGACTAACAAAAATATCGATTTAACCATCTCATCAGCAAAACCACCAATATTTTGGAAAGAAAAAGAAATAACAAAACAGCAAATTTTAAAATGGAACTCGAAAAACATTAAACAACTAATTTACTCACTGAGTGAGACTGAATTACAAATTAAAAAGAATATAAATAATTCAATTAATTTAATTACAGATTTTATTTTATTTCAATCTTCTTCAACCACTAATAATTAGATTTAATTATATCAATAATTTTATTTAGCTGATCTAGGTCTTTATACTCAAAAGAAATTTTTCCTTTATTTCTTTTATTATTTTGTATTTCTACATTTAATCCTATTTTATTTGATACTGAAAGTTCAAGAGCTATAATATTAGTATCTTTTGTGATTTTTGATTTTTGTCTTTTCTTTTTAAATAATTGAACAAAATTTTCAGCTTGTCTTACTGAAAGCTTATTGTCTACAATTTTATTAGCAACAAAACTTGCATTATCCAGACCTACTAATATCTTGGCATGTCCTGTCGACAACTTATTTAACTCTATTAATTTTATCACTTCATCTGGTAAAGTAAGTATTCTTAAAGAATTCGTTATATAACTTCTGCTTTTACCAATAAATTTTGAAACCTTTTCTTGATCATAAGAAAATTCATCTATTAATCTTTTATAGCCTTGTGCTTCTTCCAGCGGATTTAGATCATGCCTTTGAACATTTTCAACTATTGCAAATTCTAATGATTTTAAATCATCTACATCTGTGATCACCACCGGAACAGTGTGTATCCCTGCTCGTTGTGCAGCTAACCATCTTCTCTCACCTGCAATGATTTCAAATTTTGAATTTTCATTATCGGATTTTCTGACTATGATAGGCTGTATTATTCCTCTTTCTTTTATAGAATTTGTTAAATCCTCTAAGTTTGCTTCATCAAAATTTTTTCTTGGTTGGTATTTGTTTGGAATTAAGTCACTCACTGGTAGTTGATTTTTTTGAACCTCTACTTTGGTTTCACCAATCAATGATGATAAACCTCTTCCAAGACCCTTTTTGATTTTATCCATTAAGCAGCACTCCCAATTGTTGACTCTTGGTTTATAAATTCGTCGGTAAAACTAAAATAAGATTTACTACCAGGACAAGATTTGTCATAAATTAAAACCGGCATACCATGAGAAGGTGCTTCTGATAATCTTACATTCCTTGGAATTACTGTTGAGTAAACTTTTTCATTAAAATAATCTCTAGCTTCTTTTTCAACTTGTGAAGAAAGCTTATTTCTTTTGTCATACATCGTTAAAAGGATCCCTCTAATTTTTAAATCAGGGTTTAAACTTACTTTTATCCTCTCAATAGTTTTCATGAGCTGGGTTAGTCCTTCAAGAGCAAAAAATTCGGTTTGCAAAGGTACCAAAAGTGAGTTTGAACAGACAAGCGCCATAACCGTAAGAAGACTTAGGGAAGGTGGACAATCAATCAGTACATAATCGTATAATCCTCTAGAATTGTTTAAATAAGCGCTTAATTTAGCCTTTAATATAAAGGCTCTATTACTATCATCAGCTGTTTCTACCTCAAGTCCTGATAAATCTACATTAGAAGTGATAATATCTAAATTTTCAAACTGTGTCTTCTTGATTATTTCGTTAATCTCTCTAGTTCCATTCAGTACACCATAAATTGTGTCACTTGAGTTATCTACATTAGACAATCCAAGACCTGTTGTTGCATTCCCTTGAGGATCTAAATCAATTACTAAAATTTTTTTATTAAGTTGAGTTAATCCAGCAGCTAAATTTATAACGGTTGTAGTTTTTCCTACCCCACCCTTTTGATTTATTACTGAAATAATTTGCATCTAGTTTTTTTTATATCTTTTTTTATTTTTCTTACTAATTTTTTTTATGTTTAATAAAAATGAATTCTCATTGGTTAAACTTTTTTTTTCTATGTACTCTAAACTCCAATCATCTTTGGATTTTTCAAATATTTTTTTTCCACTCTTGCCCATAAAAAAAATTAAATTTTTATATTTGGAAAAATTTTCATAAACTAAATCTAAAACCACTGGCATTGGCTTGAACGCTCTTGACATAACCGTTCCTGTTTCTAAATTTTTGATTTCAAAAATATTTTTTTGAAAAACTTTTGTATTTAAATTTAGTTTTTCTGAAACTTCTTTTAAAAAACGGCTTTTATGGTAGCTTTTTTCATAGAGATGCACGTCCATATTATTTTTCATATTTTTGAGTATAATTGCTACTACAATTCCTGGTAACCCCGCTCCAGACCCTAAATCTGTGATTGTATTACAATTAAAGTCAACAAAATCAATTATTTGTGCAGAATCAATAATATGTCGCTCAATTATAGACTTTTTTGATGATGTATTTTGGCTAATTATGTTAATTTTTTCATTTTTTTCAATAATCATCGATATGTAGTTTTCAAAGTCTAAAAATGTTTCACGTGAAACATTTAAGCCGCTAAGTTTAGAGTATGATTTTAAAATTTCTTGATCCATTAAGCTATATGCTTAATAGACTTTCTTTTAACGTGTGACAACAAAATATATACAGCTGCAGGGGTAATCCCATCAATTCTTAGTGCTTGTCCCATTGTTTTAGGTTTTATTTCTTTGAATTTAGCTTTGACCTCATTGGACAATCCTGAAAGGCCATCATAATTGATTTTATCAGGTATTATAAGGTTTTCATCTCTTTTAAAGGCTAAAATATCTGCTTTTTGCTTCTTCAAATAACCTCTATAATGAGCATTAATTTCAACCTGCTCATCTATTTCTTTGCTAAAAAAAGGTATATCAGTCCATATTTCTCTAATTTTATTCATATCAACTCCTTTTTGAGTTAATATTTCATTAGAAGATCTTAAAACACCGTCTTTTGCTATTTTTATACCAAATTGATCTGCTTTATTAGGTGATATAGTTGATTGACCCATTTTTACGTTAATTTGGCTAATTTTTTCAAATTTATCTTGATAAATAATCTTTCTAACATCACCAATTAATCCGATTTCCATTCCTTTTGCAGTTAATCTTTGATCTGCATTATCAGATCTCAGGCTTAATCTATATTCAGCTCTTGATGTAAACATTCTATATGGCTCAGCCACACCTTTAGTCACTAAATCATCAATCATTACCCCTATGTATGCATCAGATCTATCTAATATAAAGGGTTCTAATTTTTTATGAGATAGAGCAGCATTTATTCCTGCTATAAGACCTTGAGCTGCCGCCTCTTCATATCCTGTTGTTCCATTAAT
>Ga0255775_1003227_pt1 | contig 13638 bp, 30 predicted proteins | sample 011ome_26_FD_179973 | JGI IMG/M metagenome (GOLD analysis project Ga0255775, IMG submission 179973) | Coastal salt marsh microbial communities from the Groves Creek Marsh, Skidaway Island, Georgia - 011511BT metaG (version 2) | ecosystem: Environmental > Aquatic > Marine > Intertidal zone > Salt...
ATTTTAAGGGGAATGACTGTTATACTTGTGGTCGAGTTTTAGGACCTTCTAATAATCCTTTTAACTCTTTGAGACATTCCTTACGATAATCGTTAAGCTCTGATGAGCGTACTTCATCGTGGTTAGGACTTGTAATCTCTTGATAGTATAAGTCATTCCAATAGTTAAGTTCTTCTTGTAGTGTCATAGTGTTCTCCTATTATAGTCTTGTATCTGAATACCAATTATCGTAATCATCATTCCAAAATTCATCTAATCCATCCATTAGGGTTGTATCCCAATCCTGCAACTCATTTAAGATAGAAGGATTTGGAAGTTTATCTTCCAAATTTTTCTTAGACACACGAAATCGTTCGTGTCCATCTCGATGAGGGTCGGTCTTCATTCTCTACCCTTATTTAAGTCGTTATAGATTTCTTCTTGCGTAATCTCGATTGAGATGTAAGGTCTTTCTGAATAGTCCAATAGTCGTGACCATAGTTGTGGTTCATCTTCTCGGACTTCTGCGATGTGGGTTTTGTTGGTCTTATGACCGAATGACTTTTTGGTGAACTTGTTTATCTCTGAAACGAGTTCGTAGATTGTTTTCATAATGGTATTACTCCTCTTCTTTTGGTGGTTTTATAAATATGTCGTATGACCTCTTTACTATATGTATTACTTCCTTACTTATTGGAGTTAATTTATAGTCTTTTATTTCACGAAAATTCACGAATTTTATGGATTGGTGTTCGTTCATCTTTGCTTTACCACTTTCGTACTTCAATAGGAATGGGTGAACCTCTATATCTTTGATGATTCTCTCTGGTATAGAGTGTAGAACCCACACATCGATTTCGAGTTCTTCCATCCATTCTCTTTTGACTGCGTGCCACGGAGTTGGGTCTTCTGGGTCTATCTTACCACCTGGCAATTCCCAATAGTCTGGTAGAGTCTTATTCTCTGACTTTCTCTGACCTATGAGGAATTTATCCTCATCTATTAACATACCCGTGACTACTCTCATTTCTTCTCCAAGAATTCAATTTTCATTCTTAAAGCAGCAACTTCTGCTTTCAACTCCGATAGTTCATCTATACAACTATCTTTATCGTTCTCCAACTTTTCCACTCTCTTTCGTAAGTCATCACGATATACGTTGTGTTGGTCAATGGTCTCGGTTCTTTGTTTTGATTTAGTCTTTATCAAATATGTATAAAACTTCCAAGCACCTGCTCCAAATACACAAGTAAGTAGTGTTGTTATTATTGTAGTATAATCCATCACAATCCCAATCTTTGATATAGTTGTTTCTTCTTCATTTGAACTAAAATCCATATCCAAACAAAAGACCAAACATAAAATTCAGCAACACCATAGGTTAAGGTGAAATACTGAAGAAATGATAATTCTTCTTTTCCAAGTATTGTTTTAATAATATACCACAATTCCGGTATGTTTGTGTATAGAATAAGTATAGATTTGACTGTCAGTAATTTTATCAACATTTTTTGATTATGAAGAAACCCAACGATTGAAATAGCAACAATCGTATCAAATACATAGAACCACTCGTTAAAAGAATTAGGATTGAACCAAATTAAATCAAAGTATTTTATAGTACCTTCCACATGGCTAAAATCACTAAACCATATTTGAAGATGGTTTATTACCGAAGCTATTGATAAAAAGAACAATAGTGGTTCGTAATCGTAGTAAGTGAGGATATCCTTTATCCTTTTGAAGTAACCCATAATCTATCTAATATAAAATACCATACCCCATTTAGGATTGGTTCTACGATTGCATCGGTGATGCCATCAACGAAACTTGCTCCTGTGAAATACACTACACATCCTGCTGCAATGATGAAGTGACCCAATGTATATATGAGTGTTCGTAGGAGTGTTCCTTTTAATACGTTGTAACTATTTAAGAATTCGTTCATTCTTCTATTATTCCTAATGCGTTATAATCAATTGGTAATCCATACTCTTCATATGTTCTCATCATCACTTTGAGAATCTTTACCATCTTATCCGATTCCGTATTCCACAAAAGGGAGGCCATAAAATGCCTCCCCAATGTAGATTTTTGTGGTTTGTCACTCTCGAAGTAGTGCATTATAGTTTACCTGTTATTGTATAAAGATTTTCTCTGATATACCATTGTCGTATCTCACAATGTACAATCCACGAAGATTTCTTAGGTCAGTTCCAATATATCTACCATTCCAATCATATACTTTATATGATGTACTTTGATACTTCACATTTTCCTCAATTCCGATTGTGGATACTACTTTGAATGTGAATGGGTAATCCATAACGGCAGTACCATTAGTTACACGACTAAGTGCTCTATATGTACCAATTTGTAGATTATTCAAACTCCAAGTAGAATCCGATGTTTGGGTCATATCAACATTCTCCACAAACAATTCAGTAGTAGTTGCATTTGATACCCCATTGATAGTAATGATAGTTGAATCACCATTTACCAAATCGTGATTGACTTGGACAGCTGGAGAAGGGATTGATGGAGTAGACCCCGGCACCACCGAATATACTTGCTGAATTCTATTGACACCAATCAGCGACCCATTTCGATACTCGGAAATCTTGTAACCAGTACCATATACACCACTGCTCGTTGGCCCCCAAATAACCAATCCACTAACATCTACATAGTAAGTACCATAGTTATCTAATTGACTAAATGGTGAAAGTGGTACAAATGTACCCGTTGTACTATATTGATTCAATGCATCATCTTTCTCCACAATAACTGAGTCACCATCTACATCATATGCAAATATGAATGTTTGTGTAGTGTCGTTGACAACCCATTTCATTGGAAGTTGATTAAGTAGAATTGGTGCTGAGTTGGGTACACCAACTGCAGTCTTCCTATAATCTAACCCAATAGTGAAGTTTGAGTTCATTGCAGAAGATGCGTTACTTAACATTCCTCTACAACAATTAGTGTAAACCCACCGGTAATTACCTGCATTTCGAGTTATTGTAGTATTGTATACATACACATTAAATCCCTGCCAAGTAGTTGATGATGTTTGTGATAAAGTCACATTACCACTTGTCGTATATGCACCATTAACAATTTTATACTCATTCAAATACAATGTTGTAGGAGAACTAATACCATTAGGGTCACTATATAATACTACTTGTAAATCAACGGTATCCGAAAGATTTCGTTGAACTGCTTGAATGTACCCACCCAATAGGTGAGATGCGGATGTGGTGAGTGTAGAAAATACACATACCACTAAAAATAATAACTTTTTCATTGATTGTTTTTTTGATTGTTTTTTTTGTCCCACTCATCCAAGGATTTTTGGGCGTAGATGCCCCCCACGAATCCAAGGATAAGTACGGCTAAGATTATATATGAGATTTGAATCCCACTCATTAATTTTGGAATTTTAAGAAATTGAACCAGTCTTGACCTGCTACATCTTGGTTGGGGAAGTAGAATGTGTATTCCTTACCATCAAAATAGATAGTCTTTTCAAACCCACTTGGAATTGCAGCACCACCTTTAACTCGATTATATCCATCAAGTTTTTCTTCGAACACCAGCTCAATGACCACATCAACGGTATACAACTTTGCCAAGTCTCTCTCAAATCGTTCCAACTCTTTCCAAGGGCCACGATTGAGTCCCTCGTGTTGGAGTGCACAATTTAGATATGAGAATGTTGAACGAACCATCTCTCGGTCACAATTGAATGCAGCTGCTGGAGCAAGGTGTCCTTTGTCATATACATTGTTTGAGTAGTCATCATTATCTGATGTATGAACTCCATCATATTTACGGAAATCCAAACCACTTCGAGATGCATCACCCAATGGACATTGTACTCGATAAGATAATTTGATTGGTTGCTCCAATCCCTCATCATATACTACTTTGAAAATCTCAGTTTCTACTTCTTTGATTTGTGCTGATACTGATGTAAATCCAAACACCAATAATGCAACCACAAACGATTGTAGAACCCATTTATTCTTCTTCATCTTGAGACGCTTCAATTTCTTCATAACCATTTACCTCTTCGTATACATCTACCATTGCCTCATTCTTGAGTTCTTCACAAATTTGATATACACTATCGTACATTTCCTCTAATGCTGAGTCGTAATCACTTTCCTCTTCGTAATCATCGTAGTTAGGCCATTCCAATGAATCTTCATATGTGAATAACTCACCTTTGTAACAAGCACCACCACCAATTGGGTCGAGTGACTCATCTTCATATGTGAATGCAATACATACTTCTTCATCTACCTCTTGTAGAATCTCTTGAAGTCTACGGATTGCCCCCTCACAATAGTACCAAGCAGATACAGTTGTCATAGTAAAGTTTTCATCACCTCGGTCAATGTCATCTAACCAACACCACTTTGCACCCATTCTCTCGGTGTAATCACCTCGGTCATACTCCTCATTGTCATTTGGGAAATCATACAATCGGTTATATAACCACATAGTGTGACCCATTTCCTTGTAGTCCGCATCTCCAAGTAATGATTGGAGTTTCTTAAATACATCGTTATTGTCTGACTTGACTTCGATGTAAGTTCTTACTTCGTTTGCCATTTATTATTAATTTTTAGTTGAACTCGTTGTTTCAGTTGGTATTTCATCCCAGTAGATGAAAATTTGGTTGTTATTCATATCCAAATATACAAAATTATTTTCTAAATACCAAATAATTACCCATAATTAAATAATGTAATCCTTGTCGTAGGAATGTATCAATAGCATTTCGTGGTGTTTCAACGATTGGCTCACTTGGTCCATTGAATGATGTATTCAATACCAATGGAATACCACTTAGTTTATGAAACTCTGAAATAAGTTTATGATACCTTGGATTTGAATCACGAGTAACTGATTGGAAACGTGATGTTCCATCAATGTGAGTTACTGCTGGGATTCTACTCCTCCACTCCGGATTTACTTGTGCCGTTACCAACATATATGGTGAATATGTATCCAAATCAAATACTTTACTTTGCTCTTCAAATAGAACTGATGGTGCAAATGGTCTATACCATTCACGTTCTTTGATTTCATTTACATAATTAGTCATCCAACCATATTTCGGATTTGCCAAAATCGAACGATTACCAAGAGCTCTTGGACCAGTCTCAGACCCACCTTGATACCAACCAATTACTTTGTGTTGATTCAAATACTCAGCCACTTGACTACTTAACTCATTGAAATCATCAAAATGGACATATGTTACACCTTCGGTGTTATCAATCTCAGTTTTGATTTCATCATCACTATATGTCTTACCCAAGTATGGTGTCTGCCATTTCTTTGAATCATTTTTGAATGATGGGTTTAGAGTCAAATACCCATACCAAGCACATCCCAATGGAATACCACTATCATCAGCCGGTGGTACAAAGTATTGATTTTTGAACATCTTACTCTTAATAATAAGTTCATTGGTGTTACAATTCAAGAATGAACCACCAGCAACACAAATGTTATCCACATCACTCAAATCTCTACCAATACCACAAATCTCTAATGAAATCTGCTCTTGCTCTCTTTGATATACACCTGCGACATTTGCTTTCAATTGGAAGTCGTTTTCCATAGTAACATCTGGTCTGAAGTACATTGATGGAATGAACACATCGTTACCATCACGATATGTTTGTCGTGGTACTGAATTTACATAATCAGCCTCAGCATATGATGCAAGACCCATCAACTTACCAGCTTTCCAAGTATTTGATTTCAAATCCCTAACCAACTGATATGTACCCATACCATAGTAACCACCAACGGAAATCTGCTCCCCTTCTTGTTCCCAAGGGAATTCAAACTTAATCCACTTCTTATAGATTTCGTTGAATTCGTTATTCTTAACCTCATAAATCGTGATACCCTCAGCCCAATCAAAGTCTTTTTCTGAAGTGTCTTCGAGATTATACCCCTTTGAGAACCACTCCCATGCTTTGTTCCCTTTTTGAACCAAACTACCCATAGCATCAGCTACTACTACAATAGACTCACTAAAGTCCGATGAGTAGTACGTTGAATATGCGTGAGCAAGGTGATGTGGAATATATTGTAACTTTTCTTTTGGTAGATTTAATGTTGTTTCAAATTGCTCTTCGATATTATCAAACATTGTACAATTATACACATACAGGTCAATATCATCATAAGTCAACCCTTCAGCTTCCAAGCAATAATCTATTGAAGCCATTGGTATTGTTCCATCTTGAAAATCTGAATCAGACTTGATTCGTGATAGTCTTTCTTTTGAGATAGATACTTTTACTTCACCATCTATAATTAATGTGGCCCCTCTATCGTGACCAATTGAAAATCCAATTACTTTCATTCGTTTTTATCCTCTAATAATTTAGGAGTATCATCCTTGGGTTTCAGGTCTTCGGGTAAATCTTCTACCTCAACTTGCCACCCAGTTTGTCTCTCCACTTCTTTTATAACAAATCCACGTTCGTTTTTATCACCTCTACCCCAAGTCCAAGCCAGAGTACTTTTCATCCTATCAATTTCAGATTGTAATTCAGTAAGATTCTTTTCGAGAACTTTTTCATCTGAATCATCTACTTCATATGATATATCATACTCACCTGCCTTTGTTAATAAGGTCATCAAATTATTTTCTTCATATGCCTTATTTACTTCTTGGAATAGTTCGTTAGAACCACCCAAGTCGGGGTGTACTTTAGCAGCTAACTTTTTGTATAACTTTTTCAACTTCTCAGGCCGATTCTTGAGTTCCTCTACTTTTTCTTTTTGAGCTCTCTCTCGTTCCTCTTGCTCTTTCTTGAAGTTTTCCCAATGTTTACTAAAATCATCTGCGAAGTTAGGGGGTGGGTCATCTCTGACCTCCCCCGTTTGTTCGTTTACCCAAACTTCCCTATCCTTTTCAGATTTAGGGGGTGGTTTGTGATAATACTTGTTGAATCTACCTTCGAAGTCTTTGATGTAATTTTCAAGGTCTTCTCTGACATCCTCTTCTTCAAGTTTTAGATATTCGTATTTTAGATTATATTTTTTAAGCTTCCGATTCACTATCTTCTACCTCGTTGACAATCATACATTCCGTAGTTAACAATGTAGATGCAACTGAGACAGCCTTTTCAAGTGCAGTTCGTGTTACTTTAGTTGGGTCGATTACACCTGCTTCCAACATATCACAATATTCCTCAGTCACTACATTGTAACCATAATTAGGTCGTTCTTGACCATCAGATACAAAATCAATACCTGCATTTTTCAATATTGCGTTAAAAGGTGCATAACAAGCAGAACATACGATATTAAACCCAGTTTCTTGGTCTGCTGATAATAGAGTATCACCCATATAAACTGTATCACTTGCGTGGATTAGAGCAGAACCACCACCTGGAACGATACCTTCTTCTACTGCTGCTTTGGTCGCAAGTAGAGCATCATCGATTCGGTCTTTCTTCTCTCTCATCTCAATCTCTGACTCAGCACCAACTCTGAGAACTGCCACACCACCACTCAACTTAGATAGTCTTTTGTGTAGTTTCTCTTTCTCATAATCTGATGTGGATTCTTCAATCTCGTGTTTTACTTGCTCAATACGAAGTTTGATATCTTCACTTTCACCAGCACCACCAATGATTACTGATTTAGATTTAGATACTACCACTCGGTCAGCAGAACCCAAGTCTTCAGTTGTGATATCTTCTAATTCTTTACCAACACCACCAAATAATGTAGCACCAGTCAATGCAGCCATATCTTTCAACATCTCACTACGTTCGTTACCGAACCCAGGTGCTTTGATAGCAACACACTTTAGAGTTTGTCGAGCAGCGTTTACTACCATAGTAGCAAGTGCTTGACCTTCTACCTCTTGAGCAATTACTGCAATGGATTGATTCTTACTTGATACACTTTCAAGGATACCAACGATTTCATCCATATCCGTAATCTTACCATCATACAACAAAATCATTGGGTCTTCCAACTCACAAGTCAATTTTGTTTGGTTGTTGATAAAGTAGTGAGATAAGTAACCCTGTTCAAACTCAAGACCTTCTACGATAGTAAGTTCATCTTCGTTTGAGTTACCTTCTTCAACTGTGATTACACCATCACGACCTACTTGAGCCATAGCATCAGCAATCATAGAACCGATAACCGAATCACCATTTGCTGAGATTGTAGCAACTTGTCTGATTTGGTCGTTGGTCTCTACTTTGGTTGAAATGTTTGAAACCAGATTGTCAACAATACCTCGTACTGCAACATCCATACCTCTTTTCAATTCGATTGGATTCACACCGTTGTCGATTGCTTCCATACCACTCTTAAAGATTTGTCGAGCAAGTACAGTCGAGGTGGTTGTCCCATCACCTGCATTATCAGCAGTTTGTTGAGATGCCTCTTTGATTACTTTAGCACCCAAGTTTTTGGTTGGGTCTGAAAATTCAATCGATTTTGCAACCGTTACCCCATCCTTTGTAATATGTGGTGTTGTACCAGTCTCGATAATCACATTACGACCACGAGGACCTAATGTAACTACTACTGCATCTGCCAATGCATCTACACCTTGTAAGAGTTTCTCTCTCGATGTTTTTCCGTAAAATACTTCTTTACCCATAACTTATTTATCCTTCTTTTGTTGTTTTGCTTTTTTTCTTGCTTTTCTAATTTGTTCTGCTCTCCATTCGGGTTGTTTACCACGAAGATTACCTCTGAGATTATGGTAACAATTGTAACATAAGAATCTTAGGTTTTCTTTCTTATGATTAGTCCAATCATCATCCATATGGTCTAACACCAACGGAATACTACCATCGGTGATTCGTTTCTCATTATACCCACAAGAGTGACATTCGTGAGGGAAATCTTCCAACTTAGAATTTATCAATCTCTTTTTTAAGAAATGAACCCCATAGTCTGGATACTTACCATCCAAAATGTCCGTGAGTGCGTATTTACCTTTTGTTACATTATATGCTTTCTTTACACCCTCACCCCTTTGGTTTTTGTGTAGTTCATATAAGGTCTTACCACTTTCTTCATCAATATACATTTTTGCATACTTCTGATATGTGGTGAACGATACATTGAGAAATCTTGCTGCAGAGGAGTTGGATTTGGAATTCTTCATTGCATAACGAATTTGTGCTTCGGTTAAGTTGAGTGGCGTTCTCCCCTTACCTAACACATAACCATTATGCAAAACTGTTCCTTTTTTGTAACTACTCATTTGTTTCCATTTTTATATAAGTATCATCGAGAATACTTTAGAAACAACCTTTCTAAAATTTGAAGGTCTCTGCGTCTCAATAATTGTTTACGTTCAGAAATTCTCTTCCCCATATCATACAATCTCTTCTTATCTCGGTATGGCCCAATCCCTTTCAGATGTATTGGATTTGAATACACTACATCTGATACTCGATTTACTAACAACATATGTCGTGCTAACTCTCGTTTGATTATTTCCATAGGATTTGTATTAAGATAATTACAATTGCTAATAATAAGGATACGAATGTCTTTGTGGATAACCCCTCATTCAATAGGATGAAAGTTAATGCGGCAAAGGTGACAATTCCAGTTGCTTGAGCAATAAATCGACCTGGCCACAATAACCCATCATAATATTCGGCTACCATTCTCGTAGCGTATATGAACATATAACTGATACCAGTTCCTGCAATGAGAGATATTGCAAGAGGGTTTCTTCTAAACCACGGCCAAATGAATTGACCATTAGTCTGAAACCAAATGAGTGACTGGCCTACTACGAACAATGATATGCCGAATATTAAATTTCTCATTCTATATCGTGGTCTTCACCATCATCATATGCACTTGGTGATGGTAAGTTTGAATAATTACACCACTCACGATACTGATAATCTTCATCCACAAAATCTTCGTGGTCTTCGTGAAGAGGGTCATTACCCGACATTTCTTCAGATTCTATCCAGCGTTTAGTTAGACTCATTTATCTTCATTAAGATTTCTTGTTCACGATATAGGTTGAGTTTCTCACCATCCAACTTCAATTGGATACCTGTATTTGGAACAATTACCACATCACCAACTTTTAGGTTCATTGGAATGAGTGTTCCATTAGATGTGTAAATACCACTACCTACGGCAAGAACCTCACCTTTCATTTGTTCCTTACCTTCAGCAGGTTTGTAGAGACCACCTTTAGTTTTCTCTTCTTCTTTGATTGTTTTGACTAACACATAGTCATTCAAAGGTTGATACTTCATAACTTTTTTTCCTTTATTATTTACTAATATACAAAATAAATCTGACATTACCAAAACTTTTCACCATTTACAAATGCTTTTTGTTTTTTGATTGCGTCATCGAGTCCTTCCACTTTCCTAACTCTTTTATTAGGAGTCCGGTTGGGTTGTGGCTGAACTTTAGGTTGCTTGCCTGGATTTCTGAGTCGTTCTTGGTTTTCCAAATACTTCTCGATGCGTCTAATCTCTCCATCTGATAAACTTTGCGTTAATATAGATGACACATAACAATATGGGTCATTTGGGTCATCTAATTCTAATCCACTATAAATACACCCTACACAAGTAACGGAGTTAACCTTATATGCTGCAAATTTGTCTTTGGTGTACTCCAACTCGGAAATTACTGCAAGTTGCTTTTCACCAATCCATTTTACAGCTACGAAGTCACCTACTTTGTAGTGGTGTTTTTTCTTTCTTCTCTTACCTTTATTTACGTTTCTTACCTTTGGTAAATTCATCGTACATTATTAAATAGCAACTCCTTCAATACCCAAAGGTCACCTGAACCTCTGAATCTAATGTCGGTTTCCATAATTTCTACCCAAATACCATCTCTATCCCATTCATCGGATGCATTTGAAATGAGTGTTAACCCACCAATGTCTAATGTGTAATAGTGCCAATCTTCGAGTGTACCACTACTTTCAGCAGTTTCATCGAACCTTTCGAAGTCTAATTCAATTAAATCTTGTTCTGTCATTTGTTCTCCTTATCGTGTAAATACCATAACAATCTTATCATACCATAAGTAGATATACCACCAACTATTCCGATAAGTAACATTAAAGTCCAATCCATATTTTTTTAGATTTTATAGTCCGTAACCTTCAATACCACCATTCTTATGAACCTCAATAGCAGTAGCACGTTTCTCTTTTGGATTCTTGTTACTCTTGTTGTTGATGAGGATTCGTTCACTACGACCAATACCCATCACCAATTGGTGGAATGGTATTCCTAACAAGTCCATCTCTTGAATGGTGAGGTCTCGTAAGTATTCTGGTCGAGCAGTTGTCAGTACAATGTGGTGACCTTCTTTCCACAAACGAGTGAAAGTCTCAACCACACCTGGCAGAGCTTTAGAAGTGAATGGGTCAATATTTTCGAAGTTAACTTGGTGAACTAAAGTTCCATCAATGTCGCTGAAAATTGTTTTTTGTTTCATAGTTTTATTATCTCTCTCTCATTACAGGTACAATATACGAAATATATTTGAAATACCCAAATTTTAATGTTAAGTTATTGTTAAATGTGACATCTTTTCTGATAGTCGTTTCATATGTTTACAAGGGGTGTATCTACGGAACTCACGAGCTGGACACTCACAATTTGTAATCTTCCAATCTTCGACCGTAACATTGTAGTATTTCAACTTACCAGTCTTCTTGTTACGAGAACCCATTTCTCTATACTGCCACTTCATTCATCACGGATTTTAGTTCATCTTCCAAACCACCAAGGACATCGGGCTTTGACCATTGGATTTCATAGTCAAGGAAATCAACCATACAAGAAATGGAATTCCACTTCTCCAACACATTCTGAATGGATTGGATAATCTGAGATTCCTCAGCATACATAAGGTAATCCGAGTCAATCGGCATTAAGAAGGAATACCCACCTTTAGGTTTCCAATATGGAACTTCACCCCAACCCTCATCTGAGACATTGTAGTTTTCGTAATACTGACAATTTACTAATAGATTAACTTTCATACTATTTTTTGTTACGTTTAACATTCATCAAAGTACCGATACCCATCAGTAGACACAACCAACAAAACACCATCTCATTGAGTGGGTCTTCGAACTTGATGTGACTTTGGATAACTCCAGTAATAGTTCCGACTGCGATGGTCAACATACCAAGACCACCTAAAATGTACATAATGTTTTTCATATCTCTCATTCTTACAGTACTAATATAATACAATTATTTGATATTACCAAACTTTTTATGTTAAGTTTATGTTAAATTCCACTTTCCATTCGTTGAACCATATTGTGGTGTTCCATTTCTGAATACTCCACTACTGATAATGATGGAGTAAATTTGGTTTCAAACTTACCACCAGCATACTTCCAAATCACATTATCAATGAAATCTTTCAACATATAAGTTCCATCAGAAGAACCAAACCCCTGGTCTGCATCCCAACCATGTGTCCATTCTTCAGCAACTTCCATTGCAATTTCTAATAAATCCCATTGTGGAATTTCTTCATTTTTAACCATTTCAGAGAATCCAGCGATTCTACTTTTGGCTCTAAAAACTAAACTATGTGGGTCAACTAAATAATTCATAACTTATCTCTCAATCTTACAGTACTAATATAATGAATGTTTGTCAATCTACCAAACTTCTAATGTTAAGAAATTGTTAAACTTTAGATTGAACTAACAACATCAAAGTATTAATTTCTGCTCGTGTCTGCCACCCCAACACATCATCGTTGTGGTCTTCAGGGAAGAAATCACGAACGAACTCACCATCGGAATTAAATACAGCTACCTCAAACTCTGAGAAGAAGTCTGGGTCCATATTATTCTCACGAGGAGTAGAGTAAGCAAACTCACCTGCTATTACACTAATCTCAAATCCGTTATCGAATTTGGTAAGACTTTTTAGATTACCTCCCATTGATTGGAAGAACTGAATGTCTTTGAATGTCTTCATATCTTATTTCTTAAAGTTGAGCCATTGCTCGTTCTACAATTTTCTTGTTGGAAACGTATTTGGTAGTATCCTCAATGGTACGACCCACATTTTTTACTTCATTAACAATCCACTCAACTGTTCCGAATCGTGGGTAGTTATTAACGTGAGTGTATTTACAACCACCTTCAACGTAGTTTCCATTGTCGGTTTGGTAAGTTGCTTTCCGAGTCTCGTACATATCAATCATACCATTGAAACGACCATACTCAAACATCTCAACGAAGTCAGTAATTTTCTCGAAGTCTTCTTGTGGGATTGGTGAACCATCTTTCATAGTCACCCAAACACTAAGTGAGTTACCCATACTAAAGTGTTCTGCATTTACCTTACAAAGGTATTCTTTGTTGAGTTGTTTCACATATTGTTTGGTCATCTGACCACCCTCAGTAGGACCGATTTCTAAGTATTTCTGACCTTCGTTCTCACCATAGGTGTAAGTTCGTAGGGCAGTCTTACGGACATTGTAACGGATTCCTTGGAAGTCAACTTGGATGTTTGGATTTTCTTTTTTCATAACTTTCATATCTCTCATTCTTACAGTACTAATATAGTGAATATATTCTATACTACCAAATCTTTAATGTTAAGAAATTGTTAA
>Ga0255775_1003240_pt1 | contig 13601 bp, 14 predicted proteins | sample 011ome_26_FD_179973 | JGI IMG/M metagenome (GOLD analysis project Ga0255775, IMG submission 179973) | Coastal salt marsh microbial communities from the Groves Creek Marsh, Skidaway Island, Georgia - 011511BT metaG (version 2) | ecosystem: Environmental > Aquatic > Marine > Intertidal zone > Salt...
AAACTAAAAAGTAAGTATAGTGGTACCATGTTATACTTAGGTTTAGGAGCAATCGTTTTTGTACCTATATTTAAAACAGTTACTCATTTACCACCTTATGTTGGGATGATGCTTTCACTTGGAGTTGTTGCAACTTTTGCTGAAATATATAGTAGAACAAAATTTTCTATTTCAAATTTTAACGATGAAGAATCATTGGCGCATGCAAATCATAGTCCAGTTCACAGTTCATTGTCAAAAATTGAAATGCCAAGTATTTTATTTTTCTTAGGAATCTTAATGTCAGTTGCAGCTCTAGAATCATTAGGAATCTTATTTAATTTTGCATCTACATTAAAAGAAATAGTGCCAATGATGGGAACAGAGTTACATGGAGAAGGCGTTTCTGATTTGGTGGTGATGTTATTAGGAGTTGGATCTGCAGTTATTGATAATGTACCTTTAGTAGCAGCAAGTTTAGGAATGTTTTCTGAAGGAATTGATAATGAGTTGTGGCATTTTATTGCCTTTTCTGCAGGTACAGGAGGTAGTATGTTGATTATTGGTTCTGCTGCAGGAGTTGTTGCAATGGGAATGGAAAAGATAGATTTTTTTTGGTATTTGAAAAAAATATCATGGCTAGCCTTAATTGGTTTTCTAGTCGGCTCATTTGCATTTATGATAATCAGACAATTTTAAAAGTTAAGCCCGAGAAATTCTCGGGTTTTTTTAAGCAATTTTTAAAAAAATCATACGTTTAGTTTACATAAATCTTTAATTTAAAATAAAATATGTTATTGTTTATTCAAGAAAAAATTAATACAGCAACAGAAGTAATTTCAGAAGAAAAAACATTGTCAATTTATAAGTTGATTATGGAAAGTGGTACGGGAGGATTGATCATTATCGCACTGTTGTTTGTGCTTTTAGCTGTTGCGCTGTATATTTATTTTGAGCGTTTTTTTGTGATCAAAGCTGCTTCTAAAGTAGATCAAAATTTTATGAATCAAATAAAAGATTTTGTGTTAGAAGGGAAGTTAGAAGCCGCAACGGATTTATGTAAAAACACAGATTCGCCAACCGCTAGACTTGTCGGAAAAGGAATTACTAGAATAGGAAAACCTTTGGATGACATTAATAAAGCTATTGAAAACTCAGGAAAATTAGAAATTTATCAACTAGAAAAAAACGTGAGCGTTTTGGCAACGATTGCGGGAGCTGCACCTATGATTGGTTTCTTAGGAACAGTGATTGGAATGATTGTTGCAATTCATGAAATTGCAAATTCTGGAGGGCAAATTGATATTAAGTTATTATCTGATGGGTTGTATACGGCAATGACAACAACCGTGGCTGGACTTATTGTTGGAATTATTGCTTACATCGCGTATAATCATATAGTGGTTAGAACGGACAAAGTCATTTATAAAATGGAAGCGACTACGGTTGAATTTTTAGATTTATTAAACGAACCTGTATAATGAATATTAGAGGAAGAAATAAAGTCAACCCAAATTTTAACATGTCGTCTATGACAGACATTGTTTTTTTGTTGTTGATATTTTTTATGCTCACATCTACCTTGGTTACTGTAAGTGCCATAGATGTTTTATTACCAAAAGCTGGAGGTAAAACTGAAAATAAAACGTCAATCGCAGTGTCAATCACTAATAATTCGTTGTTTTTTATTGATAAAACAGAAGTTAGTGAAGCGAACTTAGAAAATGAAATCTTAAAATTGGTTGGAGTCGATAAAGCAAAAACAGTTGTAATTCGAGGTGATAGAGATGTGCCTTATAAAAATGTGATGAAGATTATAGATATTGCAAATAGGAATAAATTAAAAATGATTTTAGCTGTAAAGAGTAAATAAATAGACTGGTTGTGTATTTTGAGTCAAAATAGTCTCAAAATGTCAATTCGAGTGATTTTGAGGCACGAAAAATTGTATCGAGAACTAATGACAAACTAAAATTCTTATTCTCGAAACAAATTTTACTCTTTACAATCGTAAATTTCACTCTAACTGACAGAATTTTATCAAAATGGACTAAAGAATAATTCAAAGTCAGTAAAATAGCACTTTAAGGAGAGTAGAGAAATAAAATAAAAATAATGCAACTATTAGAAACAAAACATAAAAAGAAATCAGCAGTCATTACCGCAATCATTTTGGCGTTAGTTTTAGTCGGAATTTTTAATTTCGGAATGCACTATTTAGATCCTCCAGAAGAATATGGATTGGCCATAAATTTTGGTGACTCTAATATAGGTAGCGGAGATCCAGTTGAAAAAACGAAAGCAAATCCTGCTGTAAAAAAAGTTGAAAAGCAAGTTGAGGAAAAAGAAGAAGTGGTTCCGAAAGAAACCATAAAAGAGAAAGTCATTACCCAAGACACAAAAGATGCACCTGTTTTAGAAACACTTAAAAAGAAGATAGAAAAGCCTAAAGAAGAGATCAAGAAAGTTGAAAAACCAAAAGAGATTCCAAAACCAAAACCATCAAAAGCAACACAGGATGCTTTAAATAATTTGTTAAAAGGGAATTCTAAAGACGGAGAAAATAAAGGCGAAGGAGATGATGATAATACAGGATTAAAAGGCGATAAAAACGGCGATCCAAAGTCAACAAAATACTATGGAAATAATGGAAGTGGTGGTGATAAAAATTACAATTTAGCAGGAAGGAATGCTTTGTCTAAACCCATTGAAAAACCAGAATGTAATGAAGAAGGAATTGTAGTGGTTAGAATTGAAGTAGATACTGCTGGTAAGGTGATAAAAGCTACACCAGGTGTTAAAGGATCAACCAATACAGCAAAATGTTTGTTAGATCCAGCAAAAGCTGCCGCAATGAAGACTACTTGGAATGCAGACCCAAATGCTCCCTCTAAACAAAGAGGAACTATCATTTACCGCTTTTCTTTATCAGAATAATTGCTTATTTTTATATTCTAAAATGTCATATCGAGCATTATTGAAAAATGAATATATTTATTTTGAAGATAGAAGCGCAGCTTACGAGATATCTCAATAAACCATGACCTATCAAGAAACATTAGAGTGGATGTTTTCTCAATTACCGATGTATCAAAGACAAGGTAAAACAGCATTCAAAAAGGATTTAACCAATATTTTAGCATTTTCAAAAGAGTTAGAGTTTCCAGAAAAGAAATTCAAATCCATTCATGTTGGAGGCACCAACGGAAAAGGCTCTACAAGTCATATGATTGCTTCTGTATTGCAAGAAGCAGGCTATAAAGTTGGCTTATATACATCGCCACATTTAAAAAATTTTACAGAACGAATAAAAATTAACGGAGAAGAAGTCTCTCAAGATTTTGTAATTGACTTTGTAAAAAGAAACAAGTCGTTTTTAGAAAAACAACAATTGTCATTTTTTGAAATGACGGTAGGAATGGCATTTGATTATTTTGCAAGTGAAAAGGTAGATATTGCAGTTATTGAAGTTGGTTTGGGTGGTAGATTAGACTCAACAAATATTATTACTCCAGAAGTATCTGTAATCACCAATATTGGATTGGATCATACACAGTTTTTAGGAGAAACACTGCAGGAAATAGCGTTTGAAAAAGCAGGAATTATCAAACCAAATGTTCCTGTTGTTATTGGAGAAAGACAACAAGAGGTAGAACCTGTTTTTAAAGAAAAGGCAGCAACGTTAAATGCAGAACTTATTTTTGCGTCGGATTCACCACAAAATTTGAAATCAGATTTATTAGGAGATTATCAACAAAAGAATATACAAACAGCAGTTACAGCATTAAACAACTTAAAAGACTATACTATAACTACTGCTCAGATTGAAAAAGGACTTTTAAGTGTTGTAAAGAATACAGACTTAAAAGGGAGATGGCAAATTTTACAAGAATCACCAAAAGTAATTTGTGATACTGCACACAATAAAGAAGGATTGCAAATAACAATGGATCAACTTAAAAAAGAAAACTTTAGTAATTTGCATATTGTTTTAGGAGTTGTTTCAGACAAAAAATTGGATGCTATTTTACCGCTATTTCCCAAAAAAGCAAGTTATTATTTTTGCAAACCTAACATTCCGCGTGGACTCTCAGAAACTGAATTAAAAGAGAAAGCCCAAGAATTTAATTTAGTTGGAGAAAAATATATCTCAGTAAAAGTAGCACTAGAAAATGCTTTACACAATGCAAATCAAGAAGATATCATTTACATTGGAGGAAGTACCTTTGTGGTTGCAGAAATAATTTAAAGAAAATTCCTTTTTTTATTTGGTAGATTAAAAATCCGTATTATATTTGCGTCCGCTTAGGGCAATTAGCTCAGTTGGTTCAGAGCACCTCGTTTACACCGAGGGGGTCAGGGGTTCGAATCCCTTATTGCCCACCAAAACTCCTTCGATTAACGAAGGAGTTTTTTGTTTTAGTACTATGATTTATACTGTTTATATTTTGTTTAGCGAGAAATGAATCTCTTAGTTTGGAATGACTTGAAGAGATTCCTGCCGAAGTTTATCTTGAGCGGAGTCGAAAGGCAGGAATGACAATAGTATGTCATTTCGAGCCTGCCTGTCGGCAGACAGGTGAAGCGAAGTGGAATCGAGAACTCTTTTTTTGAACTTCTAAGAATAAAGATCTCTCCACACTGGTCGAGATGACAGAGTTGCGAGATTCCTCTCCTCATTTCGGTCGGAATGACAAAGAATACTATTTCACTTCTAGATTTTAATAGAATATGAAGTATACAGTTTGTTACTTGTAATTTTTTTTTAGTACTAAAATTTTAGTACTAAAAAATAGGTTTATATTTGTGCAAGTATAAAAATTATGAAGAAAAAAGCAATAATCGTTTCTGGGTATTTTAATCCAATACACAAAGGGCATTTAGAATATTTCAATAATGCCAAAGCATTGGCTGATGAGTTGTTTGTAATTGTAAATAGCGATTTTCAACGAAATTTAAAAGGGTCAAAAGAATTTCAAAAAGAAGACGAACGCTTATTTATTGTGCAAAATATCAAAGCAGTAGATAAAGCAATTATTTCTATAGATACAGATAGAACTGTTTGTGCCTCTTTAAATCATCTATATAAGAAGTTCGGATTGGAATATGATTTAGGTTTTGCAAATGGGGGTGATCAGAATAATGATTCTATTCCTGAAGCGAGTATTTGTAAACAATTAGGAATTCATTTGATTGATGGTTTGGGAGATAAAATTCAGTCATCTTCATGGTTGTTAGCTAAAAATTAATCAAATGAAGAAGATATTGGTCACAGGTGGAGCAGGGTTTATAGGTTCACATGTTTTAAGAATGTTAGTTAATAAGTATCCTGAGTATCAAATTTATAATTTGGATAACTTAACTTATGCAGGTAATCTGGAGAATTTAAAAGATATAGAAAATGCTCCTAATTACACTTTTTTTAAAGGAGATATTACAGAGGAAGAATATATTGATAGCATATTTCAAGAATACAAGTTTGATAATGTAATTCATTTGGCAGCAGAATCACATGTAGATCGTTCTATTACAGATCCATTAGCTTTTGCGAAAACGAATATTTTGGGAACGATGGTGCTTTTAAACTCATTTAAAAATCTATGGAAAAGTGATTGGGAAGGAAAACGTTTTTATCATGTAAGTACAGATGAAGTGTATGGTACCTTGGGAGATAAAGGCTTGTTTACTGAAACAACTTCTTATGATCCTAATTCACCCTATTCAGCTTCTAAAGCAAGTTCTGATCATTTTGTTAGAGCCTATGGAGAAACCTATGGAATGCCTTTTGTAATAAGTAATTGCTCAAACAATTATGGTGCAAATCAGTTTCCAGAGAAGTTGATCCCTTTGTTTATCAACAATATTATACATAATAAATCATTACCGGTTTATGGAGACGGAAAATATACCCGTGATTGGTTGTATGTTGTAGATCACGCGAATGCAATTGATTTGGTTTTTCATAAAGGAATTGACAAAGAAACCTATAACATTGGCGGTTTTAATGAATGGCAAAATATAGATTTGATTCAGTTGTTATGTAAACAGATGGATGAAAAATTAGGAAGAAAAGAAGGAACCTCTGCTCAATTGATTACCTATGTAAAAGACCGACCAGGACATGATTTGCGTTACGCAATTGATGCGTCAAAAATACATAAAGAACTAGGGTGGAAACCTTCTGTTACTTTTGAACAAGGGCTTTCTAAGACGATTGATTGGTATTTAGAAAATAAAGAATGGATGGAGCGTATTGTGAGTGGTGAGTATGAAAAATATTATAACAAACAATATCAATAAGATACGATTATGAAAGGAATTATTTTAGCAGGAGGTTCAGGAACCAGGTTGTATCCATTAACAAAAGCTACCTCTAAACAATTGCTTCCTATTAATGATAAACCCATGATTTATTATCCGTTATCGGTTTTGATGTTAGCGGGTATTCGAGAGGTGTTGATTATTTCTACGCCAAGTGATTTGCCTAATTTTAAAAAGCTTTTAGGTAGTGGAGAAGATATTGGAATGCAGTTTTCATATAAAGTACAACCTTCACCAGATGGTTTGGCTCAAGCTTTTATTCTTGGAGAAGATTTTATAGGAAGTGATGATGTGTGTTTAGTATTAGGAGATAATATATTTTATGGACATGGCTTTACTGATTTGTTAGTGAAATCTATTAGTAATGTAAAAAAAGATAATAATGCGACTGTTTTTGGATATTATGTACAAGACCCAGAACGGTATGGTGTGGTAGATTTTGACAAGCAAGGAAAAGCACTTAGTATTGTTGAAAAGCCAGAAAAACCAAAAAGTAATTATGCGGTAGTTGGACTCTATTTTTACCCAAACTCCGTTGTTAATATTGCTAAAAATGTACAACCAAGTCATAGAGGGGAATTGGAAATAACTTCAGTTAATCAGTTTTATTTAGAAAAAGGAAATTTAAAAGTTGAAGTAATGGGGAGGGGTTTTGCATGGTTAGATACGGGAACCCATGAATCCTTGCTTGAAGCCTCTAATTATATTCAAGCAATTGAAAATAGACAAGGATTAAAAGTAGCCTGCATTGAAGAAATTGCTTTTGAAATGGGCTATATTAACAAAACACAATTATTAGAATTGGCAGAGCCATTGAAAAAAAATGGATATGGTCAATATTTAATAAGTAGAGTAAAAGAATTATAATGAATTTTATTAGAACAGAAATACCTGATGTTATAATTTGTGAACCTTCTTTATTTGGAGATGACAGAGGGTATTTTGTAGAAACCTTTAGAGAGGATAAATTAGAAACATTTTTAGGGTATAAAATTGATTTTTGTCAAGATAATGAATCAAAATCCTCTTATGGGGTTTTGAGAGGTTTGCATTATCAATTAGCTCCATATTCACAAACCAAATTGGTAAGAGTTATTGAAGGTAGAGTCCTAGATATAGCTGTTGATATTCGTGATGGATCACCAACTTTTGGTAAACATATTTCTGTTGAGCTAACAGGTGAAAATAAAAAGCAACTATTAATCCCAAGAGGATTTGCACATGGTTATGTTGTTTTAAGTGAAACAGCTGTATTTGCTTATAAAGTAGATAATTATTACAACCAAGAAAGTGATAGCGGGATTGCTTTTGATGATAGTGAGTTAAATATAGATTGGAAGTTGCCAAAAGAGAATCTAAAGCTCTCTGAGAAAGATGCTAAGCAACCTAGTTTATTGAAAAGACGAATACTATAATGGTAAAAATCAAACATATAGCTTGGTTTTAGATGGATGAGTACTTGTTAAAGGTCTTTTTGCTTTAAGAGATTTATGTATTTTCATTTTATAACGCAGCTTTATGTAATCTTCTTTTTTGTATTTTCGTTACATGAAAAAGAAAAATAGTAATAAACTATAACAGATGAAAATTACTCTTTCTGATAAAAAAGTTTTAGTGACTGGTGGAGCGGGATTTATTGGATCCAACCTATGTGAAACATTATTAGAAATGGGAAACGTAGTTGTTTGTTTAGATAATTTTTCAACAGGAAAAAAAGAAAACATTACTTCACTTATTGACGATCATAAATTTACATTAATTGAAGGCGATATCCGTAATCTTGAAGATTGTAAAAAAGCAGTTGAAGGGATTGATTTTGTTCTACATCAAGCAGCTTTAGGTTCTGTTCCAAGATCAGTAAATGACCCAATTACTTCAAATGATGTCAATGTTTCAGGGTTTTTAAATATGTTGGTGGCTTCTAGAGATGCAGACGTGAAGCGTTTTGTGTATGCAGCAAGTTCCTCTACATATGGAGATTCAGAAATTATGCCGAAAGTAGAAGATGTTATTGGGAAACCATTGTCTCCTTATGCGGTAACTAAGTATGTAAATGAGTTATATGCAGATGTGTTTTCTAAAACATATGGAATAGAAACTATAGGGTTGCGTTATTTTAATGTTTTCGGAAGAAGACAAGATCCAAATGGTGCATATGCTGCTGTGATTCCGAAATTTGTAAGTCAGTTAATGAAAGGAGAATCACCTGTAATTAACGGAGATGGTACCTATTCTAGGGATTTCACCTATATTGACAATGTGATACAAGCTAATATTTTAAGCCTTGTTTCAGAAAATAAGGAATCCTTAAATACAGTTTATAATGTAGCATTTGGAGATCGGAATACGTTGAATGATTTGGTAACGTATTTAAAGGAATATTTGTCTGAATTTGATGCTGCCATTGCCAATATAGAAATAAAATATGGCCCCAATAGGGCTGGAGATATTCCACATTCGCATGCGAGTATCGAAAAAGCAAAACACTATTTAAAATATAATCCACAATATTCATTGCAGTTAGGTTTGAAGGAAGCTGTGAAATGGTATTGGGAAAATTTAAAGTAAGAAATAGGGAATGGGAATTAGGGATTAGGGATGAAAACACATAAAAATTTACTAGTTTGGAAAAAATCAATTGACTTTGTTACTGAACTTTACAAAGAAACAAGTAACTTCCCTAATATCGAAACCTATGGATTGGTTAGTCAGTTGAGAAGAGCAGTAGTTTCAATTCCATCTAATATAGCGGAACGCGCTGCTAGAAATTCAGATAAAGAGTTTGTTCGGTTTTTGAACATTGCGAGGGCCACTGCAGCCGAAGTTGAAACTCAATTAATAATTTCAGAAAACCTGGGCTATTTAATTGCAGATAATAAATTAAAAGAAAAGTTGTTAGGTATATCTAAAATGCTAACAGCCTTAATCAATAAAATTAATCAACGAATAAAGGAATTTTAATTGTTAATTGGAATTTACAGGCTTAAGATAATACCTAATCCCCAATTCCTAATTCATTAAGCAAACAATTAAGTGAAAAAAGATCTAAAAATGAATTCAAGCATAAAGAATGAACCTCGAATCGCTATTATAGGCCTCGGCTATGTTGGACTGCCACTAGCAAGATTGTTTGCTACAAAGTATGCCGTTGTAGGATTTGATATTAATTTGCCAAGAGTAAATGAATTGATGTCTGGCACAGATAGTACTCTTGAGGTATCTGATGAAATTTTACAAGCTGTTTTAGTCAATGAACCTTCTGAGAAGAAAGGTTTATTTTGTTCAACCAATATTGAGGATATTTCAGCTTGTGATTATTACATCGTTACTGTTCCTACTCCTGTTGATAAAAACAACAGGCCCGTTTTAACTCCTTTGATTAAGGCGAGTGAAACTGTAGGCAAAGTGCTGTCAGAAGGAAATATAGTTATATATGAATCTACAGTGTATCCTGGAGCAACAGAAGAAGAATGTATCCCTGTATTAGAGAAAACTTCTGGTTTGAAATTTAATTCAGACTTTTTTGCAGGGTATTCTCCTGAAAGAATTAATCCAGGAGATAAAGAACATACTGTAGAAAAAATTTTAAAAGTAACATCAGGATCGAATCCAGAAATTGGATTGAAAGTTGATGCCTTGTACAAATCTGTAATTACGGCAGGTACTCACTTAGCACCTAATATTAAAGTAGCCGAAGCTGCTAAGGTGATCGAAAACTCTCAGAGGGATATCAATATTGCTTTTGTCAATGAATTGGCAAAAATATTTAACTTAATGGATGTCAATACCCATGATGTATTGGAGGCAGCTGGTACGAAATGGAATTTTTTACCTTTTAAGCCAGGTTTGGTGGGAGGGCATTGTATAGGTGTGGATCCTTATTATTTGGCACAAAAAGCACAAGAATATGGGTATCATCCAGAAATTATTTTAGCAGGAAGGAGAGTGAATGATAGTATGGGTGGTTATGTGGCCTCAGAAGTCATTAAATTAATGATTCAATCAGATATTAGAATCAAAGGTGCTGAGATTTTAGTTTTAGGAATCACCTTTAAAGAAAATTGCCCAGATGTTCGAAACACGAAGGTTGTAGATGTTATTTCTGCCTTTAAAGAATATAATACGAAGGTAACCATATTCGATCCATGGGCAAATCCAAAAGAAGTGGAAGAGGAATATGGATTGTTGTCGACTAAAATAGTACCTAAGAAAAGATTTGATGCTATCGTTTTGACTGTAGCTCATAATGAATTTAAAATGCTTAATTTTGAGTTGCTAAAAAAAGAGAATGCGATAGTATATGATGTGAAAAATATATTGTCTGAAGGTCAAAGGGATATGGTGTTGTAGTTTTATTGAAGACTCGGCCGGAGGCAGACAGAGACATAGAAGAAGACAAAGAAATAGACTAAGACTAATTTACTTGCAAAATGCAAGGAGGAAACCTGGTTAAAAATCAAAAACTTAATCATAGTCACAAGTCAAAGAATTAATTTAAAAGCATGAATAAAAAAAATTTTGCATTGATAGGAGCTGCAGGATATATAGCACCAAGACATTTGAAAGCAATAAAGGATACCAACAACAATTTAGTTGCAGCACTGGATAGGTTTGATAGTGTTGGTATCTTGGATAGTTATTTCCCCAATGCAGATTTTTTTGTGGAGTTCGAGCGTTTTGATCGTCACATAGAAAAGTTAAAACGTAAAAATGTTTTATTGGATTATGTAAGTATTTGCACACCCAACTATTTACATGATTCTCATATTAGAATGGCTTTGCGAAGTGGAGCTCATACTATTTGTGAAAAACCTTTGGTGTTAAATCCTTGGAATGTAGATGCGTTAGCAGAGATTGAAAAAGAATCTGGAAATCAGATTTATACCATTTTGCAGCTACGGTTACACGAGAGTATTATCGCTTTGAAAAAGAAAGTAGATTCAGAACAGCAACAAGAAAAATATGATGTTGATTTGACCTATATCACCTCAAGAGGAAATTGGTATGATATTTCATGGAAAGGAGATGAAAGTAAGTCGGGAGGAATAGCAACCAACATCGGTGTTCATTTTTACGATATGCTTTCATGGATTTTTGGAGAGGTGCAAGAAAATATAGTTCATTTGAGAGTGAAAAACAAAGCTGCAGGCTATTTAGAGTTTAAAAATGCTCGTGTACGATGGTTTTTGTCTATTGATGAAAATGATTTGCCTGCTTCAGTGAAAGAGAAACAACAAAGAACATTCCGCTCTATAGAAATTAATGGAGAAGAATTAGAGTTTAGCCACGGATTTACAGAATTGCACACAGAAAGCTATAAAGGCATTTTAAAAGGAGAAGGTTTTGGTTTACAAGAGGCAAAACAATCCATAGAAATTGTGCATGATATTAGAAATAAAGAACTCACTTTAAAGGGAGATAAGCATCCTTTTATAAAGTAAAAATAAAATAAAAATGAAAAAAAAAGTGATTATCGTCTCAGGATATTTTAATCCAATTCACAAAGGGCATTTGGAATATTTTAATAATGCAAAATCAATGGCAGATGAGCTTTTTGTGATTGTAAATAGCGATTTTCAAAGAGAATTAAAAGGATCTAAAGAATTTCAAAAAGAAGACGAGCGATTATTTATTGTACAGAATATCAAAGCCGTAGATAAAGCGATGATTTCTGTAGATACAGATAGAACGGTGTGTGCTTCTATCAAATCGTTATATAAGAAGTACAATGACACTTATGAGTTTGGCTATGCCAATGGAGGGGACCAAAACAACGATTCCATACCCGAAGCACCTATCTGTAAAGAATTAGGAATTAAATTGATTGATGGTTTGGGAGATAAAATTCAGTCTTCTTCATGGTTGTTAGATAAAAAATAAAAAAGCATGAAAATAACAGTTGTTGGTTGTGGATACGTAGGCTTAGTTACAGCTGCTTGTTTTTCTGAAATGGGAAACGAGGTTATTTGTGTTGATGTTGATGAGACTAAAATACAAAAATTAAATACTGGAATACTACCTATCTATGAGCCTGGCTTGAAAGAAATAGTAGTTCACAATTCTCAAAAAAACTTATTTTTTACTACTAACTTAGAGTCAGCTATAACAGCTAGTGAAATTATTTTTATTGCGGTAGGAACACCTATGGGTGATGATGGAAATGCGGATGTATCATTTGTATATCAGGTGGCTAAAGATATCGGTCGCAATATATCTTCTTATAAAATTGTAGTTTCAAAATCAACGGTTCCTGTCGGGACAACAAACAAAGTAAAAGCAATTATTCAAGCTGAAATTGACAAACGAAATTTAAATATTGAGTTTGATCTCGTTTCTAATCCTGAGTTTTTAAAGGAAGGGGCGGCTATCAATGACTTTATGAAACCAGACAGAGTTGTTATTGGTGCTGAAAAGAAAGAAGTTTTTGACACAATGAAACAGTTATATTCACCATTTTTTAGAACGAGAGATCGTTTCATTACCATGGACATTCATTCAGCAGAAATGACCAAATATGCGGCGAATGCCATGTTGGCAACTAAAATATCTTTTATCAATGAAATAGCCAATATTTGCGAAAAAGTGGGAGCGGATGTAAATGAAGTACGTAAAGGGATAGGCTCAGATAAAAGAATTGGATATGATTTTATTTATCCTGGAATTGGTTATGGTGGCACCTGCTTTCCAAAAGACATCGCAGCGTTGATACAGTTAGGCAAAACAAATGGTTATGACCCCAAGCTAATTTCATCTGTAAATGAAGTAAATAATAACCAAAAGCAACTTTTTCTAGCAAAAATTCTTAATCGATTTGGAGAAGATTTATCGGGGCTTACATTTGCGATTTGGGGGCTCTCTTTTAAGCCAGAAACAGATGATATGCGTGAGGCACCTTCGGTGTATCTAATCAAAGAATTGATCAAAAGAGGAGCTTCGATTAACGCATACGATCCAAAAGCAATGAAAGAAGCTAAAGAAGTTTATTTGAAAGGGTATTCTGTTTTGTTTAATCAAGAAAAATATGCTGCTTTAGAGAATGCAAATGCCTTGATTTTGTTAACTGAATGGAAAGAGTTTCGATCACCAGATTTTAGCAGAATCAAAAGCCAATTAAAAGAACCTGTTGTTTTTGATGGAAGAAATCAATACAATTCATTTGATTTAGAAAAAAGCGATTTTGAATATTATCAAATAGGAAAAAATTGAAAATATTCAAAAAAAAGTTTTTTGAGTAGTAAAGAGAACTTGTGCTTATAGACAGATACTTAGTTACTTGAAAATAGTGAGTTTTAAAAAGTTTA
>Ga0255775_1003254_pt1 | contig 13565 bp, 10 predicted proteins | sample 011ome_26_FD_179973 | JGI IMG/M metagenome (GOLD analysis project Ga0255775, IMG submission 179973) | Coastal salt marsh microbial communities from the Groves Creek Marsh, Skidaway Island, Georgia - 011511BT metaG (version 2) | ecosystem: Environmental > Aquatic > Marine > Intertidal zone > Salt...
TCAGGAGGATTAATTATTGGTGTAAAGAACCTTCCTCCAATCGCTCCAAGAGAGCTGATGCTAAAGGATGAACCTTTAAGGTCAGCAATTTTTAACTTTCTTTTTTTTGCCGCTTCAGCTAACTCATTAATTTCTGTTGAGATTTCTATAATAGATTTTAATTGCGCATTTTTCACATTTGGCACAATCAGACCTTCAGGGGTATCTATAGCAATGCCTAGATTTACATAATCTTTTAAAATAATTTTTTCTAAGCTCGAATCTAAAGAACAATTCAGCAATGGGAAATCAGATAGTAATTGAGCAGTAATCTTTGCTATAAAAGCTAGAGGAGATATTTTTACTTTATGCTTTTTACATAATCTAGCTCTTGCTTTAAGCAATATATTTAAATCACATTCATCATGTTGAGTGACATGAGGGATATTTATCCAAGATGTATGAAGGTTAGTAAGAGAAGATTTTTGAAACTTTGAAAGCTTTTCTTCTTTAATTGGCCCCCATTTTGAATAATCAATATCAGGCTGAGAAAACTGCAAGCATTTATCTTGAGGAGTTGCAGAAAGTCGAGATCTTACAAAGTGATGCAAGTCTTCCTTTTGAATCCTATTCTTTGGACCTGTAGGCTGGACAATTGATAAATCAATTCCAAATTCTCTTGCAAGCTTTCTAACAGCAGGCCCTGCATAAATATGTTCATTATTTATCTTGGTTGTAACTGGAGGTGTTCTTTGCATTTCAGGATTAGATAATTGCTCAGATTCAATCGGTTCTTCTTTTTCAGGGAAAGTCTGCTTTTCTTCACCTTGATCCTCATGAGAGTCTTCTTCAGCTTGATACTCAGCATCCTCAGAAACCTCAATTTTTAAAAAAGGAGAGCCTGAGGTCACTGTATCTCCTAGAGAAACTTCAATAGATATAACTTTACCAATTACAGAAGCCGGAATTTCCATAGCAGCTTTATCAGATTCCAAAACAATAATTGGATCTTCAGAATCAACCTGATCACCTACTTTTGCGCAAACTTCAATAACCTCAACATCCTCAGCTTCGCCAAGGTCTGGAATATTGATTATCTTAGCAGCCATTAAACTTCCCAAGGATTTGGTTTGCTTGGATCAACCTTTAATTTTTTATATAGAGATGTGATCTCTTTTTTGCTGATATCCCCTTTGCGAAAAAGCGAATAAATTGCAAGTCTTGCAATGTTGGTTGCATCTACTTCAAAAAATTCTCTAAGTTTTTGTCGTGAATCACTCCTTCCATACCCATCTGTTCCCAAAGTATAGTACGGCGCTTTGATGAAGCCCCTTATTTGTTCGGGATATGCACGCATGTAGTCAGTTGCTGCAATGACAGGAGTATCTGAGCTTGGAAAACACTCCTCTACATAGGATATTTTTTGTTTTAATGTTGGATTGATCTCATTAAAACGCTCTTTCTCCATTCCATCTTTTCTTAACATATTGAAACTAGTTGCACTCCAGACATCAGATGAAATCCCATAAGAGTCTAATATTTTTTGAGCCTTGATTGATTCATTCAGAATTGATCCTGAGCCAATTAAAGTAACTTGAGGTTGATTATGATCATTTAACTTATATAAGCCTTTGATAATTCCCTCTTCTGAATCTTTTGGCTGAGCTGGTTGCAAATAGTTTTCATTGGTAACAGTAATGTAGTAGTAGTAATTTTCTAAATCTACAAACATTTTTTTAATTCCATCTTTGAAAATCACTGCTAATTCATAGGCATATGCTGGATCATACGATCGACAATTAGGAATTGTGGAAGAAAAGAGATGACTATGTCCGTCTTGATGCTGCAATCCCTCACCATTTAAAGTTGTTCTTCCTGACGTTGCTCCAATTAAAAATCCTTTTGCTTGTGAGTCGCCAGCTGCCCATGCAAGATCATGGATGCGTTGAAAACCAAACATAGAATAAAACAAATAAATTGGAATCATCGGAAGATCATAGTTTGAGTATGCTGTTGCTAAAGCAATCCAAGCAGAGAATGCTCCAGCTTCATTGATACCCTCTTCAAGCATGACTCCATCTTTAGATTCCTTGTACCACATAACCTGATCAGCATCTTCAGGCTTATATTTTTGACCCTCAGAAGAATAAATACCTATTTGTCTAAAGAGCCCCTCCATGCCAAAAGTTCTCGCCTCATCAGGCACAATAGGCACGATTCTCTCTCCGACGTTTTTATCTTTTAGAATATCTGTCATCATTCGCACAAAAGCCATAGTGGAAGAAATTTCTTTATCTTCAAAACCTTGGGTAAATTTCTGAAAAATAGAATCCGATGGTTTTGCAAGTTTCTGAGTATGTCCTCGCCTCCTAGGTATAGGACCTCCTAATTTATTTCTTGTTTTTAAAAGGTATTGTATTTCAGGTGAATCTTTTGGAGGCTTCACATATGGTAACTTTTCAATCTCTTTATCTGAAACTGGAATGTCAAATTTATCTCTAAATGACTTTATATTATCAAGGGTCAGTTTCTTAACCTGATGGGTAGTATTATCCGCTTCTCTGGAACCAGTTCCATAGCCTTTTGTGGTAAGAGCCAAAATGACTGTTGGGGCGCCTTTAGAATTTACTGCTTTATGGTAGGCGGCATAAACTTTATAGGGATCATGTCCTCCTCTGTTTAATTTGTATATATCCTCATCTGTTAGATCATCAACCATTTTCAAAACATCGGGGTCTTGTCCAAAAAATTTTTCTCTCGTATAGGCTCCGCCTTTTGCCTTAAAATTTTGCAGTTCTCCATCAACGACTGCATCCATTAGTTCTTGAAGTTTTCCTTCTTTATCTCTTGCAAAGATTGGATCCCACAATCTCCCCCAAACAACTTTGATTACATTCCATCCAGATCCTCTAAACTCCCTCTCAAGTTCATGAATAATTTTATTATTACCTCTAACTGGACCATCCAACCTCTGTAAATTGCAATTAACAACAAAAATCAAATTTTCTAATTTTTCCCTGCCAGCTAAACCAATTGCACCTTTAGATTCGGGCTCATCCATTTCACCATCCCCACAAAAGACCCAAACCTTTCTATTATTTCTAGGTGCAAGACCTCTAGATGAAAGGTATCTCATGATATTAGCTTGATAGATCCCCATAATAGGGCCTAAGCCCATTGAAACTGTGGGGAACTGCCAGTAATCAGGCATAAGCCAAGGATGAGGATATGATGAGATTCCAGGTTTATCCACCTCTCGCCTAAAATTATCTAGATCATCCTCAGATAAATATCCCTCTAAAAAACTTCTTGCGTAAATGCCTGGTGAAGAATGGCCTTGAAAATATATTAAATCTTCTTGACCATCTTTTGATCCATGAAAAAAATAATTAAAACCAACGTCATATAATGTTGCTGATGACGAGAAAGTTGCAATGTGGCCACCCAAATCATCTGATGACTTATTAGCACGAAGTACCATAGCTAATGCATTCCATCTAATTAGAGATCTAATCTTGCGCTCCATGAATAGATCTCCTGGCATTTTTGCTTCTTCGTTTACTGGAATTGAATTTCTAAAAGGAGTTGTTAAGTTGTAATTTGGAATTGTCCCTGATTCAGTTAATTTTGATGCAAGTTTACTTAAAATAAATGAGGCTCTCTCATTTCCCTCCGCATTAATAATATTTTGCAAAGCATCTAACCATTCTTTAAGCTCAAGGTCATTTGCAGGAATATTTTTTGCAGGCTTATCTTCCAAAATTTATTATTTTTTTATTTTGACAACGCTGTCATTATATCTCGATTACTTTTTAATTGTTATTATAATATTTCTACAAAAATTCACCAAAAGGTAAATATTTATGCGTTTTTCATACCATCCCTCAATGTGCGATCCTTCATTCTACTTGGAGCTAGGTAAGGCAGCTGAAGATGCTGGTTTTGATGCAATAACATTTCCAGACAGTATATGTTATCCAAAAGAATGTGACTCTACCTATCCTTATAATGATGATGGAAGTAGAGAATTTCTGGATGGTGTCCCCTTTTTGGAACCATTCTCTATTATTCCAGCAATTGCAGCTGTTACAGATAAATTGGAATTTTCAACATCAGTATATAAGCTTGCTCCTAGACAGGCAGTCACTACTGCTAAGTTCGTTACAACATTGGGTGTTATGACCAATAATAGATTTCATTTTGGTGTTGGAGTAAGCCCTTGGTATGAAGATTTTTTGGCAACAGGAGAAAGGTGGGAAAAGCGTGGAAAAAGAATGGATGAGCAAATTGATATCTTAAAAGGACTAATGAATGGAGAATATTTCTCTTTTAGTGGAGAGTTTTATGAAATTCCTGAGCTAAAATTATGTCCTACTCCTTCAAAACCGGTACCTATACTCATTGGAGGGCATTCAAAACTTGCTTTAAAAAGAGCCGCTAGAGTTGGTGATGGTTGGATTAGCGCTGGATTAGATTTAGAGCAAACCAAAAATTTAATAGATCAAATTAATGTTTATAGAAAAGAATATGGCACTTTGGAACATCCAAATTATCAGTTTCAAGTTATGGGAGAAGCTGCATATACTCCTGATGGCATAAAAAAACTTGAGGATTTAGGCGCCACTGAAGTCATAGTTGCATTTAGAAATGCTTACGAGGGTGGAGCAGATAATAGAACTTTGGATGGAATGATTGCTGAAATAAATTGGTATGCTGAAGAGGTAATCAATAAATCTGGGTAACTTAAAAAAATTTTTTAAACAAGATTAATGGAAAATATAAAAATTCTTTAAAAGTGATTTTTAAAATATTTTTAAATAAGCTATATACCTCCATCTTTTTCAAAAGTAAAAATAAATAACTCGCTTTCATCTTAGCGGTACCCAAGATAGCAGAATTGCTAGCTAAATGAGGCTTGAGGACATTAATGATTTCAAAATAATAATCACCTTTATTATTTTTATTAAGATTTGTTAGGCTGCTTTTATGATGCTTGATTGATACAAGATTTCTATCAACAAATAAAAAATTATGAACTTTTGCGCATCTGATTAAAAAATCGAGATCATGAGCAGATGGAAATTTTGTGTCAAATCCATTAAGTAAAAAAAATATTTCTTTACTAATTAATACTGATGACCAAGGCACTGAGAGCTCCAAGCTTAGCAAATCTTCTAACACTCTTTTTTCAGAGAACTGCTGATTAATGTTTACTACTTTATTTTCTATCATTACCTCGCAGCTTGTAAAAACTACTTTTGCATCTACAGATTTATTTTTTGTAAGTGCTTGGATTTGAAATTCTAACTTACTGGAATCCCAAATATCATCAACATCTAAAATTGCGATCCAATCTCCTGAAGCATGAACCAATGCTTCATTTCTTGCAAAAGCAATATCAATAGTGGATGTTCGCTCAAAATATTTAAGACGTTCATCCTGAAATGAAAAAAATATATCCTTTGAACTATCTGTAGATGCATTATTAAAGAATATTAATTCCCAATTAGCATATGACTGATTAATAGCTGAAGATATAGCATCGGCTAGATACTCTTCTCCATTATAACAATTCATTAAAATAGAAATCTTAGGATTTTTGACCACTGCTTAAAAGATAAATATTAAGTTTCTATCCAAGGAATCGTGCCTTGACTGACCAAGTTTTCGAGATAATCCTTATCTCTTTGTGTATCCATGCAGTACCAAAAACCCTCATGCTTGAATGCATGAAATTCGTTTATTTGTGCCGCTTTTTCCAATGGCTCTTCTTCAAAAATTGTTTGGTCATCTTTTATGAAGTCTAGAATCTTTGGTTCCACTACAAAAAAACCTCCATTTATCCAACCTTCTTGCATCTGGGGTTTCTCCTTGAATGAAATAACATTATTCTGACTATCTATTGTAAGTTCTCCAAACCTAGCAATTGGATGAACAGCAGTGACCGTGACTAGCTTATTAGCTTTTTTATGATCAATTAATAACTCTTTAAAATTTACATTAGATAAACCATCTCCGTAAGTAAGCATGAATGTTTCATTTGCTATATATTCTTTTAATCTTTTGATGCGGCCTCCTGTTAATGTTTCTTTGCCAGTATTTGCGAGTGTAATTTTTAAATCACGATTCGGTATTTTTAGCTCAACAATCTCCTTAGAATTATATTCATCTCTTTCTGAGAAAGATAATCCGGCAAGATCATAAAAGTACTTTTTTATAATTTCACCTTTATAACCAAGGGCAATACAGAAATCATCAAAGCCATAAATTTGATAGGATTCTATAATATGCATTAAAATTGGTTTTCCATGAATATCAACCATTGGTTTGGGAATTTTTTTTGTATATTCAGAAAGTCTAGTTCCAAGACCGCCAGCTAAAATAATAATTTTCATAATTTAGTTATTAATTTCTTGTACGATTGATCTAACATAGAAAGTATTTTTTCTGGGTTTTTCTAAATTTTATAAATTTTTGATTTAATAAATGTAAACCACCAATCCTTCAATCTACTTACACCTTCATCTCCACGAGTAAAATGGATGTTGCATGAAGGGTTTAATTCAAGCAATTGCTGGTAATAAATTATACCTGCATGATAGGCGAAAAGAGGTTCAAATTTTTTTAAACTCCTATTATCTTTTGAAAGTAAAGATATCTCTTTAGCTAGGCTTTGAGAAAATTTTTCTTCACATTCAAAACAGAACCTTAAAAAAGGTAGCAATGATTCTATGGAAAGATTGAATATTTCAATTGAATGGGGGAAGTGCAAAAAATTTTTTAGAGTTTCTCCAATTGGAAATAGCCCATCTGATAAAGGTAATTCTCTTACAAATTCTTTATTTTTATAAAAGTTCGGCTTATCCGCAAAATTTAGCTCCGCTTCATAATCATTGACTATAATCTTTCTCTCTCGAGACGATGAAAATCTAGAAAGAGAAACTGAAATATATGTATTATCAGACAAAAAATCTATATTGACACTATCGGAATTAGATAAATTTTCATAGTTAATTGAAATGTTTTTAAAATTTTCTGAGTTCAAGTTAAAAGCCTTGCATATTGACATCACATGAAGCAATTGATCCAAAAAAATGGATGAGTATATTTCAGAGTATTTGGTCTCTTCCATATGCCTCTTTTCATAAAGGGGGTCATGCCAAATAAATTCTATTTTTTTAAAGGAAGTAGATTTAATTTCTTGATAAAACTCCCGAATAAAGTACGCATAATAAAATTCAAGATTTATAAAAGTATTTTTATAACCTTCTTTAAGAATAGATTCATAACCTTGTATAGAAGAAAACAATGGCTTTTCAATTAGCGTTTGGGTATCTGGATCAACATATGCAAAAAAATCTCTATAATGCTGACTTGAATGTGACGATATAATAACTTTTTTGTTATTACTTTTATTGTATTTTTTTTTATCAACTAGGGATACGTTCTCAATGAATTGAGAGTTTCTGAGGTAATTCCTCTTTTCATTTAACTTGGAATAACAAACCCAGTCTACTAGTAAGTCTGGAGCAATTTTAAGCAATTCTGATAACACAATAGAGGCCCACCTCCCACCACCTACAAAAGTTAAGCCTTTAAAGCTCAATTAATGCCACCTCTGGTAATGGAATGATGCAAATTGCATTTAAGCTTCGCTCTCGAAGATGCTGAATAATTTCATCTTTTAGATGCCAAGCAAAAATTAGCAAATAATCAGGACATGAGGATTCCAGGCATTCATTAGAGACGACAGGAATTCGTGTTCCAGGAACAAACTTATTTAACTTTAATGAAGAGGGCTGCTCAACAATATATGGAAGTAAGCTATTATCAATTCCAACAAAATTAATAAGTGTCATAGCCCTAGCAGGCAGACTATACCCTGCTACACTTTTGCCTTTTTCCCTTAGATTGATCAATGTTTTTAAAAGATCAATCTTAGTTGAGATAGCCTTTTCGCAAAATAAATCGTAAGTTTCTTGCTTAAAAAATCCAAGGTTCTTTTCCTGTCTAATGAAATCTTCAACAGATCCATCGATTGGATCATGCAAACCCTTACGAACAATTACTCTAATATTCCCACCATACCTAGAAGTTTGCTGGACTTTGACTACAGAAAAATTGTATTGAGAAAAAAGATTAACAATTGCAGAAATTGATAGAGATCTCAGATGCTCATGATAAATAGTATCATATTGTGTAGAGTTCATAATTTCAGCTAGATAATGATTTTCAAAACAAAACCAACCATCCTCGTGCAAAACAATATCTAACCCTCTTATAAAGGCTCCGAGTTTTTGAACATGGGCAAAAACGTTAGTTGCAGTTGCTAAAGCCGCTTTACCCTCAATTTTAACCACTTCATTTGCAGCAACTTCATCAAAAGGCATACGCAAAGTCTTAATGCCATCTGAATTAGCAATATCTGCAATATTTGTAGGTTCTACACCAATAACTCTTACACCATTTTTTTTAAAGCCTTTCAATAAAGTGCCGTCATTGGATCCTAAATCACAAACTAGTTCGTTTTTTTTGATACCCAAGGAGGTGACTAAATCAGCAGCCATTTGGGCTTGATAAACTATTAGTTCCTCTGTGACTCCTGTTTTATAATTGTAATTATCACCGAACATGATATCTGATGGAGTGATATAGCTAAGCTGATTAAGTCCACAAATTTTGCACCATTTTTGTTCAAGTGGATATGAGATTTCTTCTTGATAATCACTTTCAATAGGTGACAATTTGTCTGCCAATGGCTGAGCACCGAGATCAATAACTGTCTGCAAGTCAGCATTACCGCATATTTGACATTTTGCTTGAGGTCCATCCTGCAGATCATGATTATTCATAATAATTCTTTTAAATTAAACCAACATACTAACTTAAGGGGAATAATGCTACCAGTTAATAAAAACTATTCCAGTTTTTAAACACTTGTTTAACGAAGTAATAAAAAATTATAAGAAGTCACTTCATATAATTATCATGAAAGAAACTAAATTTTTTTCTTGATACCTCTAAAGGATCATGTGGCAAATCTGCAATATTACATATCAAACTGTCAGATTTGGATAAACCCTCAAATGCAAACCAAATCCCTGGAGATATGCTAAGTCTAAAGTATGGACTTTGACATAAAATTTCTTCATATCGTTGATATTCACCATCTTTGTGATTCTCTTGAAGTAAATGAACTTTTACTTTCCCAATCGGTACAATCAAATTCACTGTCATTTTTTTATGCATCTTCCATCCTCTAATTTGATTTCCCTTTATCGTTGAAAAGTAAACTTCGTGAATATCGATTTTGTCAGGATTATTTTTTAGGTAGCCATGAAAAACATTCCCGCCATCCGTTGGAATAACCTTTAATTCTGTTTTAGTGAAAAGATTTGTTCTCATTTGCAATTACTGTAATTCTCTATCTGATCAATTGTAAACTTATGAATATTTTTTGGTTTAACTGCATAAAAATTTTCATACCATTCTGCGGTCATCTTAAAAGTTTCCTCAAAACTTAATCTTGGTGACCAGTCAAGATTTTGTTTTGCTTTTTCAATATTTAGCGCAAGTAATGTTGATTCATATACTGCATCACTTTTTCTAGAATTTATTTCGTAGGAAAAACCTGTTAGAAATTTTTGGAGCATTTCTGACACATCCTCAACATTGAAGACTTGATCAGTGGCGGGACCAAAGTTGAATGCCTCACCATTAATGGGTTTATCCTCTTTTAAAAATTTTGCTAACAATAGATATCCATTTAATGGCTCCAGAACATGCTGCCATGGTCTAGTTGAATGGGGGTTTCTTATAACGAGCGGTCTACTATCTTGCCAAGCTTTTATAGCATCTGGAACAATTCTGCCAATGGACCAATCTCCTCCACCCACTACATTTCCTGCTCGAGCAATGGCTAATTTAACATTATGGTTTTCTTTAAAAAATGAAGAGAAATAGCTTTTGATTGCTAGCTCAGCAGCACCCTTTGAACCGCTATATGGATCAAGGCCTCCAATTCTATCTTCCTCATGATAACCCCTATCAAACTCTAAATTTTCATAAGATTTATCGCTTGTAATAATAATTACATTGCATTTTTCAGAATAAGTTCTTAGTGATTCAAGCAGATTAATTGTCCCCAATGTATTTGAGGTAAATGTAGAATAAGGATCGACATAAGAGTCTAAGACCAGGGGTTGTGCTGCTAAGTGAAAGATAAACTCGGGTTTATTTATTCTAATAATCTCTTTAAGGGCGCCAAGATTTCTAATATCTGCCTTCAAGTCGTTATCAAAAATATTAACAATACTATAATAATGAGATGGATCTGTTCCAACTTTATCAGAAACACCAATCAAATTTGCACCTAATAATTTAAGCCAAACAGAGAGCCAGCTACCCTTGAAGCCTGTATGCCCAGTTATTAATACCTTTGAGCCTGTAAAAGTTTTATCAAAATTACTCATTTTGTTTTAAAAAGAATTCATATACATTTTTATTAGTTGGAAGATTAAAATAATGTTTTAAGTTTATAGCATGTTTTTGAGTATTCGAATTTATGTCATGACGTAAAAATTGTTTTATTTCATTATCCAAACTATCAATATCGTTGAATGATTTCCACAAATTTCTTGGAATAGAATCTGGGATTATACTTTCAGGAATTAATTTAGAATGATTCAATATAAAAGCTGGAATTGAATGAACAATACCCTCTAGGGCAGCACTGGATGAAGATGTGATTATAATTTTTGCATATTGAAGCAACATATCAACACTAGATAAATTATCAATAGTTACATTTTTTGATTCTAAGCCATGTTGAGAAATTTTTAATTTTCCTGCTCCAGGATGAGGTTTAATAATGAAAGTAATTTCTGGATGTAATCTTGCAGTTTTCAAGATTATCTCCATCATTTCTTGAAATTCATTAGGAAAAATGGATGGCAGAATTAAAAAGTATTTTTTATTTTTTGAGATATTATTCTTTAAATGCTCGAACCTAAAAGCTGGTGCTATAAATGCATTTGTTGTCAAATCTAATCTGTTTAAAATCGGAAGAAAGGCTTCCCCAATCACACCAATACTGTTTGGGACTACACTACTTAGATTTTCTTGCTTACTTGGAGATAATTGAAATGAATATTTATTTGGAACAAAGCCCATATATCCTCTTACACTTGTCCTAGGGAAGAAAGAGTTTAATGCTAAATTTAGACCTTTATCCATTGGTGTATTTTCCCACCAATCTATAAAGTTAATAATCTCAATCTGACCCTCATGATTTAAATTTTTGATAAATTTAAAATTTAAAATGCCTTCTGCAGATAAACTATTAAACGGCTCATTTTGTAATGAATATAAAATTAAACTTTCTAAATTATTATCATTTGTTTTTTCTTGAGCGTCTTTTGAGAAACTGAGTTTGGATAATCTTTTTTTATAACTCACAGCATCTAATAAATCATTTAGACCAAGATATAGCTCTCGAAAAAAGTAATTTTTTTTATCAGTTTTAATATTTTTTATTATTTTGAAAAAATTAAAAATATTGGTGTTAATAATTGTTGGAACAAAGTAAATATCTTTTGTTAGTGTTGAATCTATAAAAGTATCTATCTTGGGATAATATCGATCAGAATTTTCAGATGAAGATAAAAATACTTCTGCAAGAGTGATTGAAAATTTATGTCTAAATTTTAAAAATAAAAAGTTTATTGCAAGGACATGAATAAATTTGTTAAAAAAGAAGTAAAGAGGTCTAATACTATTTTTTATAGAAAAATACTGGCCAACTTTTTTAGTCTTCACAAATATTTTAGGGCAATCCGCACCCAATATTTTTTCTAAAACTGCTTTTTGAGGCGGGGAAGAGACTAGGAAATTAAATTTTTTTTCATTTCCGTTCAATTGATTAAAAGATTGAATTGTTTTTACAATACAAAATTCTCTATAAAGAGAGTTTTTTACCCAACTTCTTGAAGCAGTTAGACTAACCCACCAATATAAATTTGCAGAATGAATTCTAGAAATTTTATCTAACATCAAAGCAAAATCTTGAGAGCTTTGCTTGAAAATTTCTTGAAAAATTTTTAAAAATTCTTCATTTTCAAAAGAATCTTGTGTTGTATCAATGAACCTCAGATAATCCATTCGTTAATCTAAATATTGCTTAGAAAGTTTATCAACGGCCATTAAATCCCTTACCAATTCAAGATCTGCCTGAGTATCAACGCTTATGGCTTTACTTTGAACTTTTGTACAGCCAATTTTGATACCATGTTCTATAGCTCTCATGTATTCTATCGATTCAATTTTTTCTATTGGTGTTTGTTCTAAAGCACAAAATTTTTTTAAAGCTTTTTTTCTAAAACTAACAACATGATAGGCTTTCAAAAATAATCTCTCGGTCTTGTTAGCATGAAATGGAATATCTGCTCTTGAAAAATATATAATTTCATTAAAAATATTTAAAACTACTTTTATATCAGACAGGCTTTTAGCATTATTAAATTCTGTAACAAGCATTCCTATATCTATATCAGACCTATCGATAAGTATTTTAGATGAAGCGTCTATGTCCTCTGGAGTTACCAAAGCTTCATCACCTTGAATGTTTACGATAATATCAGCATCAAGCTCTCCACTTATCTCTCCAATTCTATCTGTACCAGTTTTATGAGTATTTTTTGTTAAAAGAAATTTGCAATTATTTTCTTGAGCAACTTTACAAATCTCCTCTGAATCTGTGACTAGATAGAGATCATCTAAACTTTTAGCTAATTGAGATCTCTGTATCACATGAGAAATCATTGGTATTCCTGATATTTTTGCCATTGGTTTATTTGGTAATCTTGTGGAACTCAACCTTGATGGAATAACCCCTATTACTCTCATAAAACTAATGGTTTGAGGCAGCGAAAAGAATGAATGCGTTTTAAATTATTGTAATAGGGCATTTTAGCAATATTTTTCCAATCTGAATTATATGAAACAAATATAAAATCAAGTTGGAATTTTTTTGCAGCTTCATAATCTGAATATGCATCTCCAAAAAAGATGCCTTGAATTTTATGATTTTTATATTCCGTAAGCGCTTTCAAAAGAATTTCTTTTTTTGTCTTAGGACTACCATATATATGAGAGAAGTATTGATCAATATTTTTTGAAGCTAAAATTTCTTTTAAATCAATTTCATCTGTTCCAGAACAAACAATTACATATTTTTTTTCTTTATTTAATTTTTTTAGGAAATCTCTTACACCTGGAATAAGCTTTGCTTCTTTAAAGAGAATCTCCATAGATACAAGAGAAAATTTTTTGAGCAAAGCACTAAGCTCTTCTTGAAAGTTTTGTTTTTCAAGGATATTGCGTAAAAAGTACTCAAACTTAATATGCCTTGAAATCCCTCCATTTAATTCATGATAAGCAATAAAATAATCTACATAATTTTTTGGATAGTCTTCTAAAGTTAGCCTAAAGGCTTTAGATTTCAATTGATTAGAATCCAGTATGACTCCATCACAATCAAAGACATATAATTCATAATTATTGAGATTTAATATTTCTTTATATTTCAA
>Ga0255775_1003263_pt1 | contig 13539 bp, 14 predicted proteins | sample 011ome_26_FD_179973 | JGI IMG/M metagenome (GOLD analysis project Ga0255775, IMG submission 179973) | Coastal salt marsh microbial communities from the Groves Creek Marsh, Skidaway Island, Georgia - 011511BT metaG (version 2) | ecosystem: Environmental > Aquatic > Marine > Intertidal zone > Salt...
ATCAACCTGATGCTCGGTTCCGTCGAATTCAATAAATGTAATAACAGGCACGGTTCGGCTCCTAGGTACCTTTGATCCTCAAGGATCTTAATTCACGCGCTGCCAGCGATAACCCGACAGCTGATGGGTTGGCATACCCTGTCGAAGTATCGCTTGTTTCTCAGCCTCAAACAACGCGCGGTAGCGATACCATGGCACTCTCGGAAAAGCATGATGAATGCCGTGATAATTTTGAAAACCCCACAGCCACGTTATGAGAGAGCGCACCGCAGCCGGTGGTTCATAGACGGAGGTGTCAATGAATTTACCTTGAACCTCATGAGGGACATGTACCAAGTAAGCAAACAGATAAATAAGTACTACTACCCCAACGACGGGCCCAATGACCAAGACCAGTAAGGTTGCACTTGTGAGCCAGATTGGATCACTCGATGCGACTGGCCCTACCAGGCCAAATGGCATGGCTAGCAAGATGATCCGTGCAAGCACAATGCCAATAATTTCAGCGACAAAAATGACTCGCTGTCGGACATCCACCACCGGCCAACGGTCTCGCAAAAATACCTTGTAGTTCATCGCGGTCAGCTTCCAGGCTGCCGCGAGTGCCTTCCAAAGGGAATCTGTCATGTTTGCGCAGTCAATATCGGGATCTTTCTCACCCATGTTGGTGTGGTTATGGTGCAGAAAATGCTCGTGCCTGTGCGCCACAAGCGGCGTGCCCATCAGAATCGCCGCGAGGTGTCCCACCAGCTCGTTCAGCCAGCGAAACTGCTGCCGCGCCCCACAGACCGCCCCGTGAACTGCCTCATGGAGTGCGGTGTAGTTAGCATATGTGACAAAGGCCATCCCCACGGTCCCCAACCAAATAGGTAGATGGCCTGAAAAGACCGCGGCGGGAATGAGGAAAAACAACGAGAAAGTGGTTGTCACCAACAGCACCGTCGGCCAGGCGAGCTGATCGCAATAGCCGTTGGCGACTTTTTTAAGCGCTTTTACCTCGTCAACATTCATCACAGTGGTGTTCTCAAGACTCAACCCCCCTACTCTAGGGGATAGAGGAATTCAGCATGTATTCCTCTCACGCCAAAATGGTGTCATTATTCGCCAAAAAGGCGTAATTATGATCAGTTCACACTACGGTCGCGTGCTATTCAGAGAGCTTACCGCCGCGGGAGTCGCGCCAGAGGAACTCCTCCGGGGGACCCACCTGACCGAAGACCGGCTGTGGAATCACCCGAAAGTAGACCCTCAGGATTTTCTTGCCCTTCTGCGCAACGCGAGAGCCCAAAATCATAACTTGCGGCTGGGTCTGCTGGCGGGTGGCAAAAACCGAGTCGCCGGCCTTGGCATTATGGGGGTGGCTATGATGGCCGCACCTACGCTTGGAGATGGTCTGAAAGCAATGACCAGCTACTCAACCGTTGAAGCCGGATACTTACGGTTTCCGGTCGTAGTTGGCCACACCCAAACTCGCATTGAATTCAAATCGGAGGTTGATTTGGATGACTGCCTCGATATCCACGTGGAGGCGATGTTCTCACTTTTTCAAGATTACATCGAAGATCTGGTAGGCGCGAGCGAGCAGGCAGTCAGTTTCGCTGTGACATACGGCGAGGCCGACTACGGGGAGATATACCAAATACTTTTCAAGGGGCCCGTGCGCTTCAAACAGGCGATTAATGCTGTCTACTTTCCCACCGCATGGCTAAAAATTGCGTCGCCTTACAAGGATGATAGCAACTGGTTACTGTCCCAGCGGCTCCTGGGAGAACAGCTGCAGGCTGCCAGCGGCGCCAATAAAAACCCCTTCACCCAGCATATTAAGTACACGTTACGGGCGCATGAACCTCCGCTACCCGATGCGAATCATCTGGCCGCATCCCTCCACCTGTCGTCCCGGACACTTAATAGAAGACTGCGCGAGGAGGGAGCCACCTTTCGTCAGCTAAAGGTGGAAGCCATTCATCATGCTGCAAAGCAAATGCTTCTTGAAGGCGTCAGCGTTGAGGCCATCGCCGCGATACACGGCTATGAGAACGCCGCCAACTTTCGGCGCTCTTTTCGAATAAACAACGGTTGTTCCCCTAAAGAGTGGCTGAAGACAGAACAGGCCCGGCAGCCTAGTCGGTATTGGGACGGGCTCTAATCCGGAAAAACCGCCGGGTAAACACCGACTGGAAAAGTGGATCCAGATAGCGATAAAGACGTCCTGAAATCACCACGGGCTTGCCGCGCTCTACCCCTTCAATTGCATCCTTTACGACCACTTCGGCGGTATACCATAGCCAGGCTGGCATACCCGCTTTCATGGCCTCTAAACCGGCAGTTTCATGGAAGTCTGTATGGGTAAAACCCGGGCACAGCGCGCAAACATGAACACCGCTAGCCGCGGTCGTTAGGTTCAGTTCCTCCGAAAGCGATACCAAGTAGGCTTTGCTGGGCCCGTAGTTACAGCCTCCCGAGCGAGGAATGCGACCCGCTACCGAGGCAACATTGATGACTCGCCCATATCCACGCGCGAGCATGGCAGGGATCAATCGATGACACAGCTCAGCAACCGCCGTCATCATCAATTGGTAAAACCTTTGTTGTTCCTGCCAGTCCCGATCCAGTAGCAGATCGGGCCCAGCCACGCCGGCATTATTGATAAGCCAATCGATCTCTACCCCTCGCTCATCACAGGATTGGGCGATTAAAGCGGGCGCCGAGGGCGTGGATAAGTCAGCAACAATGGCCTCCACCTTAACGCCGTAATCGGCTGTCAGTGTTTCAGCCAGAGCCTGCAGTTTGTCCTCCCGACGGGCGACCAGAACCAGATTGTGACCCTTGCCGGCCAGCTGGCGCGCAAATTCGGCGCCCAGCCCCGCCGAGGCCCCGGTAATTAATGCGTAGCTGTTCGTCATCGTCACGTTCCCTCGGTCAGGCGCCGGAGAGCGCATAACCCGCCCGCGGAAAATGCACGTGGAGTGCACCAAAGGATTCAGTCTCTCGCGCCACAATAATTCGCTCTTCGTTGACACATACCAGCGTACCCGAAACAGGCACCTGCCCATAATCTCCGGGAGCAACCGACACCAAGCGCCCAATCAACGCGTGCTCGTCGCTGGGCGGTAGTTTTCTGGGCTGCGCATCACGGGCCATGGCAAAAACGGCATCAGCCGTCGCCTCTTGTCGGTCACCATGACCGAAACTGACCATCTCCTGCACCCAGCGCTGAAGATGCGGCTGTGTGTCGCTGATAGGCGCACCACTAATACTCAGGTAAAAAGTCGTGGGGTGGATGACAGCAAAGTCGGCGTACCCGGGGGCTGCTCCCGTCAAAAACTGGCTGTGGGCGAGATGCTGATTTAAGTCCTGGAAAAATTGCTCTATCACCTGCGCCGCTCGTTCGCCGCGAGGCGGACGAATGGTGGCGGTTTTCATCATCCGCGTTCGGTCCTTAAAGAACCGATACGTGTCGCGCAGGCCAAATCGACTTACCAACCCCTTGAGCAGTTTGAGGGGCGGCTGACTGGTAATTACCGAGAAGAACACATCGCCCTGCGCTCGGGCGACCAGCGCGGCAGCCGGCGCCTCAGGGCTGTCCACGCGGAGGCTAGGCCGACCGGTTTGAGCCGCCAGCTCATTGGCTATCAGTGCGGTGTCGCAGAATAAATCAGCGCCCTGCTGTAATACGGGTATCCGACGGTATCCGCCCACGAGAGGATCAAGATGAGGCCGTGGTGGCATCGCTGGCGAAAGCAATGAGCACCACGAGGTATTCAGGTACCCGAACATCAATCGGATTTTTTCAGCGTAGGGCGAATCCTCATAATGATGAAGAACAAGCGACGTTGAGTCCATACGACCCCCTTGGGCAAATTTTTGGAAAATGGGGTTGCCTTGCGGTCGGCTTAACCCACCCTTAAGTGCAAACCAACATACATGAGATGAGCGATTACGACACCCAACGTTAAGCGGAACCGCAGCCGACCATACCACAGCGCCATATCACCGAGCCGATGCTCGTACCAAAGCAAACAAAGAAACCCCAGCATCAAAAGCACAGCGGCGACCATGGCCTGCGCGGTAAGCACAGCGGCTACCGCGTAAAGGACAATTCCATTGCTGACGATTCGCCGCAAAATCTGCTCTTTTCCGGCAGCGTGCCCAGCTTGGCCCCAAAGCGCGCCGGAGAGAAAGCACAAAATGGCGAGGGAATAAACAATGAAGGCTTGCACCGAAAGGGACTGCGGATAATCAGTGAAGACCGCAAATCCCAGTACAGCGCCGTAAAAAGGGATGAGCCCGGCATAACCCAGGCGCTCGGTAACTAGCTGGTCTCGCAAGGGTCGGGTAACTCCGGATGTCGGACGATGGTGAGAAGGATCTCTCCCACCGAAACACCCCACTTTTTCATTTTCGATTCGTTGATGACCACGTCATCAGATACCCGATACATGCGGTCATCAATCCTAACAACGAACGGCCCGCTATCCAGCTCCAACTGCAAAAGATAATCAAGAAACATGACATTACCGCGCCACGCGGCGTTGCCCTCTCCCACCACATCACCGGCGGTAGCGACATAGCCGCCATCCGGATTGGGGGTCAAGGTCCATATCCTTGTTTGCCGCTCACCATCGTCAAACACAAATTGCTCATCAAGGGTGCCAACACCACCCTCCCAGCAGGCTTTAATGTCGGCATTAAAATGACGAATGGCTCTCCCTCGAAAATCTTTCACGACACCATGTGCCGTTAGTTGTCCTGAGAAAAAGTCCGTCGGTGAGAATTGAGGGGCTTTATCGGCGTAGTCGTCAACCGCTACTGAGCTGCACCCTGCCAGGGCGCCGAGAAGAAGCAGGCAAACGCCTAAGACACGGAGGCATAAAAAACCCCGGCCCGAGGGGCCGGGGAAGAAAAACCATCTGGGGGAAGATGGCTTGAAACAAAGAGAAAACACGCCGAGGGTCACCCGCAGGCTGTTTTGATGTGGGAAAATACGCCCCGAGCTATGGCTCGGATCACTAGCGGACTGGACACACCCTCGTCTCAGGCGGTAAGTACAGGCACGCGAGCATGGAACGCGCCATCCTGAAAGGACAAAGCATCACCACCCCGCTACTAAGGCGTGTTCTTTAAAGTTATTTCTAGCTTGATATCGCGCTTACTTATTTTAGGTCTCAGACATATTCTGAATAAGTTTTCGACAGGTATTCGAATCTCTGGCTGAATAGGAATGTGCGGTCAGAATCTGTTCTCGGGCGCCCGACACTCTCAAAACGCGGTCCTTTGACGCGGAATAACGGCGGAAACGGCGCGCCTCGACCAAGACCTAGAGCTGACATTCCTCTCAGCGGGCCCCACTCAATTCACACTTTTTCCCGTATTTTCGCCCCAGCAAACGCGCGAGTCGCGCCGGCTGGGCATCACCTTATGTTGGAGAAATCCGTATGAAAAGATCCAAGCGTGATATGTCAAAAAGGGCCTTTGAAAAAGGCTATCAGACCGGTTTGGCCGGCCGCTCCAGTGAAATTTGCCCCCATACTGAGGGGCCACAACGAATGAGCTGGCTGCAGGGATGGCGAGAAGGTAGAACAGATCAGTGGGACGGCTTAAACGGAGTCACCGGATGTCATAAATTGTCGGGATTCTGACCTTTTCCATCCCTCTGGATGGAGGCTAAACCCTAGGAAATCGAACCTTTTGGGGTTGTTTTTGTCATAGAAGCCACCATAGTGTGCATGACCGTGTAAAAGAGACTTTTCTGTGACCACAACCCCACTGATGCAACTCGAGCAATGGCTCGACAGCCAGATTATTGGCCAACAAGACCTCATCCATAAATTGCTTATCGCGCTCCTCGCCGACGGTCACCTGCTGGTAGAAGGCGCCCCCGGCCTCGCCAAGACCCGTGCTATCAAGCAGATGTCTGAGGGGATAGAAGGCAGCTTTCATCGCATACAGTTCACCCCTGATTTACTGCCGGGCGATGTCACGGGCACCGATATATTCAGGCCCCAACAAGGTGTTTTCGAGTTTCAGCAAGGGCCAATTTTCAACAATTTGATTCTGGCGGACGAAATTAACCGTGCACCGGCCAAAGTACAGTCGGCCTTGCTCGAGGCCATGGCCGAACGACAGGTAAGCATCGGTACGCGAACCTACCCGCTGCCGTCGCTGTTTCTCGTGATGGCAACCCAGAATCCGATCGAGCAGGAGGGAACCTATCCCCTGCCCGAAGCTCAGCTTGATCGATTTCTGATGCAGGTCAATGTCACTTACCCTGACGCCGAAGCCGAGACTCAGATTTTGCGGCTGGCCAGAAATGAAGCCAGCGGTGTGGCGCCTCCTGCGCCAGCACCGATAAGCGAAGCAGCGATTCAGGCCGCCCGTGCTGAGGTGCTTGGCCTGCACATGGCCCCTGCGGTTGAAGAATATATTGTTCAGCTGATTATGGCGACAAGACGGCCAGAAAAGTATGACGCGGAAGTCGCTCAGTGGCTAGATTTTGGCGCCAGCCCCCGAGCCACAATCGCACTTGATCGCTGCGCTCGGGCGCACGCATTTCTGCAGGGGCGCGATTATGTCAGCCCCGATGACGTCCAGGCTGTCGCCAACGACTGCCTCAAACACCGACTGATTATTTCGTTTGAAGCCGAGGCTGCCGGGATCACAAGTGTCCGGGTTATTGAGCGTCTGCTGAGTATTGTGCCCGTCGGTTGACCACCGTGAAACCAGAAGCCCTACTGCCCAAAGGCGCCACCAGTGATGTCGCCGACCTCATCGGTACGCGATTTTCAGCGCGTTATCTCGATGTGACAAGAGCTAGCCGAGCCCTCGCCCATCTTGCGGGAGCGAAGCGATCCCGGCGGCGTGGCAGGGGGGTAGAATTCGATGAGGTCAGGCAATACACCGCAGGAGATGATGTCCGGTCGATCGACTGGCGTGTTACCGCGCGCTCGGGGTCGGCCCATACAAAACTCTTTCACGAGGAACGAGAACGCCCCGTCTTAGTCGCAGTCGATCTTCGACGCTCGATGCAGTTTGGTTCGAGAAACTGCTTCAAGTCAGTCTTGGCAGCCCACACTGCCAGCCTTCTCCTCTGGTCCGCTCTCGACAGGGGTGAGCGAGTTGGCGGTATGGTGGTCAGAGGTTCACAGGTAAGCGATTACCGACCGGCTAGATCACGACACACCGTGCTATCACTGATTGGCGAGATGACCACCCCGCACAGGGCAGGCGAGCAGGAAATTGAGACCCCAATGGCCGAACAACTGCGCCAGCTCCGTCGGATTGCGAGACCCGGCAGCGCCCTCTTTATCATTAGTGACTTTCACGAAGGATTGGACGAAAGCGCGCTCGAGCCCCTGCGACAGCTCGCCAAGCATGTCCAGATCACTGCGATCGCAGTCCATGACCCGCTGGAACAGGAACTGCCCCTAGCCGGTCGCTATGTTGTCGCCGATGACCTCGGGAGAAGCGCGTTGAACACCCACAGTAGTAGCCTTCGCTCCCACTATCGGGCCGTCTATGAGCAACAAATTGCCGACCTGACATCGGCATTGCAGGGCTTGCGAATCCCATTGATTCGAATGCGCACCGATGAACCTCCATTGCCCACCCTGCAGCGCTATTTTCCGGCGCGCCAAACAGGGCGCTGAGAAGTCGGTTATGGATCCTCAATCGCTGCTTAATCAGCTAGAACCCCTTCGCACTCCACCGCCCATCGGCTGGTGGCCACCCGCTCCAGGCTGGTGGCTTGTTGCTTTCCTGCTGCTCGCTGTCCTCCTCTTGCTGGCACGCTGGATGTGGTCGCGGTGGCGGGCAGGGACATATCGACGTGATGCGAGCAAACAGCTAAACCGATGGAGTCGCCAGCCCGAAGCAGTAACCCTCGAACAGATAAACCGGCTACTGAAGGCTACTGCGCTTAACGCGTGGCCCTCTGACGTTGTTGCATCGCTCAGCGAGGCAAGCTGGGTTGAGTTTCTTGAAGCGAGCACCGGTGCTAAAAGACGCACTGACTTCGCGATCCTCCGAGAACTGTACAAAACACCGTCAATGCCCGCGCCGAACTCGCTCATCGATAGCGCCCGCGACTGGATACACTTTCACCGAGTTAAGCCGCTCGATCAATCATCCATCCCGACGCAGGACGCCGCGGGAGGTAGCAGAGGTGCTTGAGATCGCCTATCCATGGCTCGGTTTGTTGCTGCCGTTACCGCTAGTCGTGTGGCTTCTTCCCGGCGTGACAAGCCGAAATGAGTCGGCGATCCGAGCTCCCTTCGCCGCCCGCTGGCGCAGCCTGTCATCGCAACAACGAGGCTCGGCTTTTTCTGAAACCCGGCTCCGGGCACTCTTACTGATGCTGATTTGGTGCTGCCTACTTGTCGCAGCAATGCGACCCCAATGGATTGGGGATCCCATAGAGCTGCCCAACTCCGGGCGAGATTTAATGCTGGCCATCGACTTGTCGGGAAGTATGCAGATCGAAGACATGCAGGTCGGCAACTCGCTGGTATCAAGGATCACCGCGGTTAAAGCGATCGCTGCAGATTTTGCCTCTCGACGCACCGGTGACCGCGTAGGTCTGATTCTATTCGGTACACGGGCCTATGTGCAGGCACCTCTGACCTTCGACACTAAAACGGTTCGTCAGTTTATCGAAGAGTCCCAGTTGGGATTTGCAGGCGAGGACACGGCAATTGGTGACGCACTGGGCCTGGCCATCAAACGCCTGCGCGAGCGCCCTGCTGAATCGCGGGTGTTGATTCTTCTGACAGATGGCCAGGATACGGCAAGCACGGTCGATCCCATGGAAGCGGCATCGCTGGCCTCTGAGATGGGCGTAAAGATTTATACGATTGGAATCAGTCGACGACTGGGCACGGGTCGCAACAACTCCGGAGAAGTGGACGAAGCGCTGATGACCGCCATTGCCACGTCTACGGGCGGACGCTACTTTCGGGCTCGAACACCCGCTGAACTCCAGGAGGTCTACGACGTCCTGGATCAACTTGAACCCGTCGAACAGGCGACTTCGACCTTCCGACCCGTCCAGGCATTAAGTTGGCCTCCCCTCCTCGCGGCTTTCAGCCTTTCGTTATTGTTGCTACTCGCTCGCGCCGACGTGGCTGTTCGGTCCGCGAAATCCGTCTCAACCTCTGGAATCACACCCCATGCCTGAGATGGCGGCCACGTTATTACGGCCCGAGGCTCTGTGGCTGGCTTTGCTGATTATCCCAGCTGTCTGGCTAGCGATAAAAGCCTCTGGCGCTCGCGGTGATTGGTCGAAAGTGATTGACCCTGAACTACTCAGTCATCTTCTCCAAGACAGTGCGGCGCGAGAAACCCGCCGTGCTCACTGGTTAGTGCCTCTTGGCTTGGTGTTGGCGATCCTTGGAATCGCCGGACCGAGCTTCAGCAAAATCGATGTCCCGGTGTTTCAACGTGCAGATGCCTTAGTCATCGTGCTGGACCTAAGCGCCTCGATGAGTGCCGCTGACATCCAACCCAGCCGAGTTCAGCGGGCGCGACAAAAGATTCTCGATATCCTTAGCCAGCGCAACGAAGGCGTCACCGGCCTGGTCGTCTATGCCGGCGATGCTCATGTTGTCGCCCCGCTTACCGACGACCGCCGTACAATTGAGAATCTCCTCCCTGCTTTGGATCCGGCGATCATGCCATTACCCGGCTCCAATCCCACCGCCGCCCTAGAGGCCGCTATTGATTTACTGGCAGCGGCGGGCGTAGCCAACGGCCAGCTGTTGCTACTGACTGACGGTATGCCAAAGTTTGAAGCGGATGACATTGCCGGCAAGTTACAAGACAACAATGCCAGTATAGCCATACTCGCCATTGGCACCGCTGCGGGGGCGCCTATTCCGAGAACCGATGGTGGCTTTTTGCGATCCGACAGCGGCGAAATCGTCATCCCTAATCTGGATAGCGACGGGTTGTTGTCTATTGCCAATCAGCTCAGTGGCCGCTACGCCGAAGTCAGTCTGGACAATACCGATCTAGACCAACTGCTCGTCAACCCGCTACTCGATGATTCGGGAGACCTTCAGCTCGATCGGAAAACTGATACCTGGCTTGATCAAGGCAACTGGATTGCCTTGTTGCTGGCGGCATGTCTTTTACCCCTGTTTCGTCGCGGGGCACTGGCGGTGGTATTTGCAGCACCTCTTTTCTGGAGCCACCCTGCCCATGCTCAATGGACCGATGAACTATGGCGCACCCCAGATCAGCGAGGTGCCCAAGCGTTAGAGGCGGGGAATAGCGAACAGGCAGCCAAGCTCTTTCAGGCGCCCAGCTGGCGCGGAGTGGCTCAATATCAGGCCGGACAGTGGGTCGAGTCGGCAACGACCTTCGACGGCCTAGACACGGCGGACGGCTGGTACAACAAAGGGAACGCCTTGGCAAAAGCGGGGGCGTACCAAGATGCCCTGAGCGCCTATGATCGCTCTCTGGCGATGCAACCAGATCAACAGGATGCCGTGACGAATCGAGATATCGTGCGCCAACTCCTCGAGCAGCAGGAAGACGCATCGCAGGATCAAAACGATCAAAATAACCAAGGTGAGGAAGGCGATCAAAATCAGCCCTCTGACGATCAGTCGGGGAATGGTAATGAGCAGGAGAATAGCGATAGCCAGCAGCAATCCCAAAATCAATCAGACTCCGAAAACTCTCCCAGCCAGCAAAATTCGTCTGACTCCCCTTCCGAGGGCAGCGAGGCACAAAGGGATACCAATCAGCAAAACGAGTCTGCGCAGGAGAGCGCTGAGGACTTGAGCGAGGAAATGCGCGAGCGGCTTCAGGCACAAACCCAGGAACAGATGGGCAAGTTTGATGAGGGCTTGGAGAAGCAGCAGGCACTCGAGCAGTGGATGCGTCGAGTGCCGGATGATCCCGGTGGGTTACTGCAACGAAAATTCAGGTATGAAACGATTCAGCGAATGAGACGCGGCGAGGATCCGGACAATGACGTACGGTGGTAAAACCTTACAACCCATTCTGCTGGTATTGGGGCTATTTTTGCTACCATTCAACGCCTGGTCAGCGATTACCACTGAAGTCGATCGCACCGAGGTCGCGCTGGGCGAAACCCTTCGACTCACCATCCGCAGTGATGCGGGAGAGCAGCCAAACGATCTTGACTTATCGGGCATCGAGCGAGACTTCGAGATTCTCCAGCGGTCAAGCTCAACCAGTGCCCGTTTAGTCGGTGGACAGCAAAGCGTCACTCGAACCCTTGAGCTAGATCTTGCACCCCGTCGCGATGGTGTAATGACTATCCCCCCTTTGGTCACAGGGGGCAAACGAACCACACCTATTGCCATCAAAGTCTCACCAGAACCCATTGTGGCTCCAGGCGACGAGTTGGTGTTGTTCGACAGCGCCGTCGACAAGACTGACGTTTATGTCCAGGCGCAGCTTATTTTGACTGTAACGCTACAGCAAGCCATCAATCTCGATAACCGCACCATCACAGAGTTAGACATTCCCGACATCTATGTGGAACCTTTAGAGCAGAAGAGTTTTCAGCGCCGCATCGCGGGAAGGCTCTGGCAGGTAACCGAGCTTCGCTACGCGCTATTTCCACAAAAATCTGGGGTCTTTGAAATTCCCGCTCTGGCATTCTCAGGCCGGGAGCTCCTGCCCGGCCGCTCCTTACTGGGCGCTCGACTGGGAAGACGTATCGCCTTGGATTCGCGGCCAATTACGATCGACGTCAAACCGGTCCCCGCCAGCTTCCCCGGTGAGGTGTGGCTTCCCGCCAGCCGCCTTACCTTAACCAGTCAATGGAGTGCAGCACCCAATGCCCTTGTTACGGGAGATTCAACGACGCGCACCTTGGAGCTCACCGCCGAAGGCTTACAGGGCAGCCAGCTACCGCCCCTCACCAGCCTCGGCGGATCGAGCAGCTTGGATGGACTGCGCTTTTATCCCGACAAGGAAACGATCGATCAGCGAGAGGTGCCAGCGGGTCTCGAAGGGTATCGACTGCAAAGCGAGGCCTTGGTCGCGATCCGAACCGGCAATTGGGAATTACCGCCTCTCTCCATCCCCTGGTGGAATACCGAGACAGACACCTTGGAGTTTGCGCGCTTACCCGAGGAGACAATCGCTGTTTCTGGAGCTCCTACATTCTCAAATGGCGCAGCTGATCTGGTCGACACGCAATTAGATAGTGGCATCAACAACCCCGAGAGGGTTTCGCGCTTCTGGCGTGGTGCCACCGCACTGGGTTGGCTGCTTGCGGCCGTATTTGCTGGACTGTGGCTCAGGCTGAGACGGCGCCTAAACACCCAAGACCAAAGATCAAGAAAAGAAAAAGCGGATGGCAGCAAGGCGCTCGTACAGCTGCGGCTCGCCTGCTCCTCACACGATCCTGAGGCGGCCCGGCAAGCGGTACTGAACTGGTTTCAAGATCAATGGGAGGACACTGGGCCCGTTAGCCTAAGCGACGTCAGTAACCACGTAGAGCCAGCACTTGCTGAAGAACTAAGGCGCCTCGACGCGGCACTCTATCGGCGAGAAGCGGCCGACTGGACGGGAGATCGACTGTTCGGGCTCGTCAAAAAAGAAAATAGCCGGTCAGCAAAAGGCAAAGTCGAGGCGCCCGCGCTGTCGCTTTACCCCGCTGTTTAAACGGGAATGATCTCGGCGGAAAACAAGTAGCCCGCACCGCGGACGGTGCGCACGAGAGGCCGTCCGTCCGAAGTAGTAAGTTTCTTTCGAATCCGACTGACAAGATTATCAACGTTGCGATCAGACCCCTGCCAGCCCTCGGCGTGAGCAGACTTTAATAAAACCTCACGCGACAAGACCTCCCTAGGCTGGGTAACAAGGGCTTTCAGAATGGCAAATTCCAGCGTTGTAAGCGGGACCTCTTTTCCTTCTGGGTTGAGTAACAACATGCCACTCAGATCAAGTATGTAGTCAGCAAAGCCTAGTCGCCCAGTGCCGGCTGATGCCTGCGAGAGCCTTTCCCCGTAGCGTACCCCGCCAGTCCGATAGATCAGCTGACGTATGCGAGCAACAAGTTCTCGAGGGCTGCACGGCTTAATCAGATAATCATCGGCTCCCATTTCGATACACGCGACGCGCTCAATTTCGTCAGTGTGGCCAGAGACTACGATGATTCCAATGTCACTTTTTGATCGTATTTGCCGAATAATATCGGCACCAGAGCCGTCGGGAAGTGCCAGATCAACCACCACCACTTGAGGTCTGACGTCTTCTACAGCCAGCCAAAAATCAGCTACGGTCAACACGTGGTGGGGCTCAAATCCCCACTGCTCAAAAGCTTCCGAGAGCTCATCACCCGTCGCGGCGTCATCTTCGACTATTAATACTGTGATCACACTGGCATCTCTAAATTAATATCCTGCCAAAGAGAGGGATACCTCTCCCACGCAACTAGCTTTATACTATACGTCGATTACCCCAGAGTTCACATCCCTCGAAGCCGTCACTAAATGAAAATTTTACTTGCTGAAGATGAAGCACAAGTCAGAAATGAGCTAACAGAGCTCTTGTCGGAGA
>Ga0255775_1003276_pt1 | contig 13516 bp, 9 predicted proteins | sample 011ome_26_FD_179973 | JGI IMG/M metagenome (GOLD analysis project Ga0255775, IMG submission 179973) | Coastal salt marsh microbial communities from the Groves Creek Marsh, Skidaway Island, Georgia - 011511BT metaG (version 2) | ecosystem: Environmental > Aquatic > Marine > Intertidal zone > Salt...
GGATATTGGAGCTTTGCATCTTAAACAAAACCGAACGATCAACCCGTCCTGAATATCAATTAATTCATGCCGCATGCTCAGCTACCTTCACGTCATGCGGCTCAGAAAAACTTTTGTCCTCGAGTAGTTTTTTGTCTGTAGCCAGGACTATGTCATCAGATTTGATTTGCTCACGCTGAACAGCCTTAAAACGGCTCTCAAAGCGCTCTGGAAGCTGACCAACAACTCCATTATCCAAGTCAAACTGCCTAAAGATGCGGGACATGGATTGCGTGTTCAGAAAATAGTAAATGCCTCTCCATCGAGGAACGTTCTTATCTCGCCGCTGGAGGATCCACTGAATGTGATCTCGACATTCAATGAGGCGGTAACGGTTACTGAGATATTTAATAACAAACGGGTAGTCTTGGCTTTGTTCGTTCTTCATTTTTGATTTCCGGGAAATGCAAAAGCAAGCGCCGCCACATCGAATGTGGGCTAACTCCATCAATGTCAGGATTGCAGATCGCTTTTGCGGTTACTGGCATTTCACCTGCTCATCAGGTGCTCAAATGCATATCTAAACAGTACTATACTTTCGGATATAAATCAATAAAAGATTTAAACCCAAGGTATATTTTTATAAGAAGCGTCAAATGGGAAGTAGCGCAAGCGATTTGTAATTTATTGCAACAGTGTGCATGAATTTCGTTACGTTTTTCTAGACAGATTTTGGACCGCATGGCACCATCACTGTGAGACTTAAACGTTGGCGAGCTTATGTCAGAAGAAGAAATTGAACGTAAGATAGCAGTGATCTTTGCTACCGATGTTGTTGGGTATAGCAAACACATGGAAGCAGATGAGAGCAGCACTATTAAAAATCTCCGTGCCTGCGAGAAAATCCTAACTGCGTTATTTGAAAAGCATAAGGGCCGTTTGTTTAATACGGGTGGAGACTCCTTCCTGGCGGAGTTTTCAAGCGCAGTTTCAGCAGTTGAATGCGCAGTAGAATTTCAGAAGGCTATCAAAGATAGAAACTCATCCGACGATACGTCTGTAAAACTAGAATTCCGCATAGGGATCAACTCAGGTGACGTTGTTAAGGAGAAAGATAATCTATTAGGTGATGGGGTAAATATAGCTGCAAGGCTAGAAGCCTTGGCCCAGACAGGTGGGATAACGCTATCAAAAAGCGTCTATGAGTTTGTCAAAGGCAAGACCAAGTATGACTTCCATGATTTAGGTGTTCAGCAAGTTAAGAAAAATGAATTCCATGCCTTTGATTTGTTGCTAGACGGTTTAAAAAAACGAAAAGAAATAAAGCCATTCAGCAAAAAAGCTACGTCAGGTGCTATTGCCTCAGTCGTATTAATTTTATTCGTGGCAATAGTATATTTCACTTTTAATATGAATTCTAAAAAACTGGATTTGGCGGCCCCTGCTAATAAGAAGTCTTTGTTAATCTATCCATTTGAAACCAAAAATGATGATACACAAACGAAAACCCTTGCTGCTGCTCTAACCAACCAAGTTTCAATTACCCTAAAACGTTACAATGAGCTCTTTATTCATGATCCGAGTTCTGCAGACTATTTCTTAAGTAAGCAAATAACAAAGGCAGAATTGAAAGATAATTATGGAGTTGAATTTACACTCAAAAGCTTTCTGCAATCCTCTGGAAATAAATTCAGGATCAACTTGGATCTTACAAATCTAAAGAGTGATAAAGTTATTTGGTCAGAGACTTTCGATTTTGTAGATAACGATCTTTTTGAAATTCAAGATCAAATTAGCACAGCAGTTTCGAGTGAAGTAATCCCTGGCGTATTGTCTTTAAATGTAGCTTCTGAGGGAATTAAAAATGAATTTACTCCTGAAGTTTACCTAAACAGATTAGAAGCAAGATTAGCGTTTGAACGGCATACTCCAGAGGGAATTCAAGAATATAAAAGAATATTGGAAATTAATAAAAACTTAGAGCCCAATAATCCTTATCTTGATCTAGATGAAGCTTGGTTCCTCATGGGGGCTTTATGGTTTGGCGTTTCGACTGATTTCCAGAAAAATGTTGATGAAGCTTACAAGCTTACCCAAAAAGTTTTAAAATTTAATAGTGATTATCCTTACGCTTTAAGTTTAGCACAGATGATAGAAAGAAACTATTTAGGTAAATTAGAAATGGCCTGTGGACGACTCGAAAAGATGGTCAACATTTCCAATGACCCGTCTATTATGTCGAGCGCAGCCAGCCTAGCAAGACACTGCGGTCAATATGATAAGTCATTATCAATATTTAGAAATGTGGAAAATATAGCACCTCATTTCAGTCTTTGGTTTAAAAAAGATTTTGCTTGGACATATCTAATCGCCGAGTTTGAAAAAAATGATAAGGGGTATGCGCAAGCGAAAGCTTATATACAAGATCAAATCAAGAAAAATTATGATGAGCCTGGTATTAATGAGATGTGGCATATCATGTTGTCATACATAGCGTTGATCGAAGGCGATGAAGAGACGGCTTTGGAAAATTTCGAAAAACAATCTGAAATGAATAATCCAGTCCAAGTCAATTGGAAAACTAATCCTCCGAATATACTTAATGAGAACGTAGTTTTCAAGGAACACTTTTTTACCGAGTTAACGAAGCTTGGATTGAAATTTTAAATGGCCACAAACGTTACTTTAAAAGACCTCTTCATGTCTTAGAATCTTATTAGACTGAAACAAGAAAATCTAATTTCAGGCGACATTTTAATGAATAATGGGAAATCTAATTAAAAAAATTGTGTAGGTTTTTTGTTCACTGAAATTAATATCATCCATGTCAGCATTTTAGAGTTTTGGTATCCAATTCCATAACTATTCCCAATTGAACTTACTGACTTCCATCCACCAATTTGATCAATCAGATCCATCGGACATTCTACGGCTCTCAGACGGTCTCTGAATGTATGCCTGAGGCAATGCGCTGTAAGGCCATCAAAATCCTTCTTCAGCCACTTGTTCAGAGCATTGGACGCATGCGTGGCATAACACTTTTCATCTCTAATATATCTTGGAAATAGGAACGTATCGTCTGCTTGCTTCAGTGCTTGTTCCATAGCCAGCTTCGCATATCCAACCAAGGGTAAGGTTCTCTGGCTGCTTTTGGTTTTTAACCTTCTTGCTGAATTAGGTCGTATATGGATCAGGTCATTCACAAGATCGATATCCTCAAGCTTCAACCCCACGACCTCTGCCAGCCTACAGCCTGTTTCCCCTAAGAGAGGCATTAGTAACTTGATCTGACTGCCTGAAGCTAAAGCCTTGTCGTATCCCCATTTGAGTTGCTCATTGGAAAAAGTTCCTCGCTTATGGCTATCTTCACCTTCTCCCTTGATGAATAGCCTTGAGAATGGATTACGCTTATCTAAGTCCAGCTCTGCATAGGCATAGTTAAGAATAGCAGAAATGCTGTTGATACGCTTTCTGATTGTTGCGGTTTTATTACCGCTCATTTCTAGGTGACGAAGAAAAAGCTTGGCATCTTCACGCATGTATTCTCCTACATCTCTATCTCCCGCCAAAGAGATAAAAGACTGCAGAGCTATTCTCGGTGGGCGAGGATCAATGCTTTTTACTACCACATATTCCGTTGCAATTTCAGAAAGTTTAAAAGATCTTGGTTTAAAGCTTAAAAGAATAGTTGGAATATCGACAGGCTGTATTGAGGTCGTAGTACTCCAAGATCCCTCCAATACATTACCCAGACGTTTTGCATAAGCCTCAGCTTCTTCAGGGCATTTGGATAAGGCTTGCCTGATGAATGAGCCATAAGCTTGAACTGCGTGCTTAGGTACACGGCGGTTATAATAATATGTGCCTGAACGGCATAATGTGTACGGAATGTGTGACACGACGGTCTCCCTCAATGATTAAACTCGAAGGAATTTCAATAAGTTACGCTAAAAATATGGCGATCCCTGCAGGACTCGAACCTGCAACCTACTGCTTAGAAGGCAGTTGCTCTATCCAGTTGAGCTAAGGGACCGACGACGGGAACATCGACTATCACACCGTCTTATTTTGCCGCTGGCGCCATGTCAAATGTTCAGCGGTTTTGAGCAAATTCTAGTTGGTAAATCTGCGCTTAGCTTAACCGGCCATGGCAATGTTTGAATTTCTTTCCAGAGCCGCAGGGGCATGGATCATTGCGTCCTGGATTTCCCCAAGTTGACGGATCATCTTCAACAAATCCACTTTCTGCCTGGGCTGTTTGTGATGTTTGCATTCGGGCTTGGGTTTGCTTTTGCTGCGCAACCATCTGCTGCATCATCGCCTGCTGCTCGGCCTCTGTCATCGGCCGAACCAATGATAACTGTTTGCTTACATCGGTGCGTAAGCTGGTCAACAGGCTTTCAAACAATTGAAAAGCCTCAGATTTATATTCATTTAAGGGGTCGCGCTGGGCATATCCGCGAAAGCCAACCACGCTGCGCAAATGCTCAAGCGTTATCAGATGCTCGCGCCATTTGCTGTCAATCGTTTGCAAAAGTACCTGCTTTTCGACTTGCCGCATCGTTGTGGGCCCAAAGGCAATGGCTTTTTCCGCCATCATTTTATCTGAAGCATCCTCAAGGCGCTCACGAATGCTTTCGTCATCCACGCCTTCCTCATCTGCCCAATCTGTGATCGGCAAATCCATATTCAGCTGCTCTGCAACAGCCGTCTGTAAGGCTTCGCTTTCCCATTGTTCTGCATAGGATTTTGGTGGCATATAGGTGGTCACAAGATCGTCAATCACATCATGACGCATATCTTGAGTCACATCCGACAAGTCTTCTGATTGCAAAATATCCAAGCGTTGTTCAAAAATCGCGCGCCGCTGATCATTCATCACGTCGTCGAATTTAAGCAATTGCTTTCGTATATCAAAATTGCGGCCCTCAACCTTTGACTGAGCGCGTTCTAACGATTTGTTAACCCAAGAATGGGTAATGGCTTCGCCTTTTTCCATTCCGAATTTCGACAAGACTTTATCCAAGCGCTCAGAGCCAAAGATCCGCATCAAGTCGTCATCAAGGCTGAGAAAAAACGAAGATCGACCCGGGTCGCCTTGGCGGCCCGAACGGCCACGCAATTGGTTGTCAATCCGCCGGCTTTCATGACGCTCGGTGGCCAAAACGAATAAACCGCCCGCCTCCAAAACCCGCTGCTTTTCTGCGCTGGTTTCGTCTTCAATCGTACGGCGCAAATCTTCTGGGTTCGCCTCTGGTGTTTCCGCCAAGGCGCCCAACATTTTCATCTCAACATTGCCGCCCAATTGAATGTCCGTTCCCCGACCGGCCATATTGGTGGCAATCGTCACCGCACCAAATTTCCCGGCATCCCCGACTATTTGTGCTTCTTGCTCATGTTGACGCGCATTCAAAACATTATGTTGGATCTTGGCTTTTTTCAGCATTTGAGACAGGGCTTCAGATTTTTCAATCGAAGTGGTGCCAACCAAAATTGGCTGACCTTTCGCATGCGCTGTTTGGATTTCTTCGACGATCGCGGTATATTTTTCATCTGCGGTGCGGTACACACGGTCATCTTCATCAATGCGCGAAATCGGGCGGTTCGTTGGCACTTCTACGACCCCCAACTTATAGATTTCCATGAATTCTTCGGCTTCGGTATTGGCGGTACCGGTCATGCCTGCCAATTTATCGTAAAGCCGGAAATAATTTTGAAACGTCACGCTGGCCAAGGTAACGTTTTCCGCCTGGATTGTACAATTCTCTTTGGCTTCAATGGCTTGGTGTAGCCCGTCCGACAGGCGCCGCCCCGCCATCATACGCCCAGTGAACTCATCGATTAACACAACTTCATTGTTGCGCACGATATAATCCTTATCGCGGGTGAAAAGCTTATGCGCGCGCAGGCCTTGATTGACGTGATGTACGAGTGATGTGCTTTCCGGATCATATAGGCTTTGGGTTTCGGGCAGGATCTCTTTTTGTCGCAATAGGTCTTCTAAGAAATCATTGCCTTCATCGGTGAAGTTCGCGTTTCTGGATTTTTCATCCAGCGTGTAATGCTCTTCGGTCAGGTCTGGGATCACAGCGTCGATGGCTTGATATAAGTCCGAGCGGTCCTGCGCTTGCCCCGAAATGATCAAGGGCGTGCGGGCTTCATCGATCAGGATGCTATCAACCTCATCCACAATCGCAAAATGATGTTGTTTTTGATACATCTGCGAGAGTTCGCTTTTCATATTATCGCGTAGATAATCGAACCCGAGCTCATTGTTGGTGGCATAAGTTATATCGCAGGCATAGGCTTTTTGTTTTTCACCTTCGTCTTGATTGGGGTAGACCACGCCCGTGGTAAGGCCCAGCGCTCCATAAACGTTTGACATCCATTCGCTGTCACGTTTGGCCAGATAGTCATTCACGGTAACAACATGAACGCCCTTGCCCGTCAGCGCGTTCAAATAGGCGGGAAATGTGGCCACCAAGGTTTTTCCTTCACCGGTCTTCATTTCTGAAATATTGCCTTGATGCAGAAAAATTCCCCCCATCAATTGCACGTCAAACGCGCGCAAACCCAAAGTACGCTTTGCGGCTTCGCGGCAATTGGCAAAGGCTTCGGGCAACAACTCATCCAACGTGGCACCGCTGCTTAACCGGGTTTTGAACTCTTCGGTTTTGGCAATGATAGCCTCATCAGAGAGGGCCTGATAATCAGCCTCTAAGGCATTGATTTTTGCAACCAGCGGCATGGTTGATTTTATCACGCGGTCATTCGGGGAACCGAATACTTTTTTTGCCAGTTTTCCGAACCCTAACATGGTCTCTCCAATCAATAATCATGCAACTATCTGCATGTCGGCCTTGCTCTGATGGGCAAGTCTGAATAGGTGTAAAGCGGGCAGCCTTAACACCATAAGCGATGTAAGGGCCCCGATAGTGAGTGTCAACGCCAGCCAGAGGCGGCAGGTTATAAATAAAGGGAAAAAGGCGATGGGTTTTCATAAATTGGTTCTGCTCGCAGCGACGTGCTGCGCATTTGGCAGCGGCGCTTGGGCGCAAGAGGCGGTTTCGGCTGAAACGGTTGTGGCCCGCGTGAATGGCGAAGCAATCACGCTTGGGCATATGCTCTTGGTGCGGGAAAGCTTGCCGAATGAATATAAATCTTTGCCCGATCGCCAATTGTTTGATGGGATTTTAGAGCAATTGGTGCAGCAGACTATTCTGTCGCAAAAAAGTCCCTCTCCTGATTCTCTGCAAATCAGGTTAACACTTGAAAATGATCGCCGTTTGATGCGGGCTGCGCGGATGATTGAACAATGGTCAGAACAGCCAATCAGTGAAGGCGCCATACAAGACGCTTATGAAGCAGCTTATTCGGGCGTCGATCAAGGCTTGGAATATAAAGCGGCGCATATTTTGGTGGAAACGGAAGCGGCAGCGCTTGAGTTGATCGACAAGGTGAACGCTGGAGAAGAGTTTGCGGCTTTGGCGCGTGACTTTTCGACTGGGCCATCTGGCCCGGGGGGCGGCGACCTTGGCTGGTTTGGCAAGGGCATGATGGTGCCGCCGTTTGAGCAGGCGGTCATAGAACTGGAAGTGGGCGAAGTGTCAAAGCCTGTGAAAACAGATTTTGGATGGCATGTTATTCTTTTGAATGAAACGCGCGCCGTGGAAAGCCCCGCCCTAGAGGATGTGCGCGAAATGATCGTTGAGGATCTACGCCGCGCTGCGGTTGAGGCTGAGATGGCTGTTTTGAGAAGCCAAGCTGATATAGAACTGATCGAAGATCCGCAAATCGATCCCGGCGCGGTGAAAAATTTTGAGTTGTTATCGCAGTAAAGGAGCCTGAATATGGCAAAGTCTCCCTTGGCTCCAGCGCAGTTTCCCGCGCTGCCCAATGTGGCAGGGGTGCGGTTTGGCACTTTGGCGGCTGGCATTAAATACCAAAACCGCCCCGATGTGATGTTGGCAGAATTGGCGCCCGGCACCAGCATAGCTGGCGTGTTTACACAATCGGCCACCCGCTCAGCAGCGGTGTTGGATTGCCAAAAAAAGCTGGGCCTGCCGGCGGCTGAGGGCGCTGCTATTTTGGTGAATTCTGGCAACGCGAATGCTTTTACCGGCCATCGTGGCATGGCCTCTGTTGCGGCTTTGAGCAAAGCGCTTGCTGATCAGCTTGAATTGTCTGAGTCGCGGGTTTTTACCGCCTCGACTGGCGTGATCGGTGAGCCTTTGCCGCATGAAAAAATTTCTACGCGGATGCCAGAGTTGATTTCAGATCTTGACGCAGATGGCATCGGCATGGCTGCGCGAGCGATTATGACCACGGATACCTATCCCAAGGGCGCAAGCGCGCAGGTGGAAACCTCGTCTGGACCGGTCAATATTGTTGGCATTGCAAAAGGCTCCGGCATGATCGCGCCCGATATGGCCACAATGCTGGCCTATATTTTCACCGATGCGCAGATAGAACAGGTTGAGTTGCAGGGTCTTTTATCTTCGTTAAACGAGGTGACGTTCAACGCCATTACCGTCGACAGCGATACCTCAACCTCGGACACGTTGATTTTGGCAGCCACCGGAGCTTCGGGGCACCGCGTGTCTGCGCAGAATGCGGCCTTTGTGGAAGGCTTACATCAGGTGATGCGCGATCTGGCGCATCAGGTGGTTCGCGATGGGGAAGGCGCGCGTAAATTTGTTGAAGTAAGGCTGACGGGCGCCGCCAGTGATCAGGATGCCAAGCAACATGCCAAAGCCATCGCAAATTCGCCTTTAGTGAAAACAGCGCTTGCGGGTGAGGATCCCAATTGGGGGCGGATTGTTATGGCTCTTGGAAAATCCGGCGCTGCTGCTGAGCGTGATCTGATCAAGATTTGGTTGGGCGATATTTTGGTCGCCGAGCAAGGCTGGGTGGCGGCCAGCTATAGCGAGGAACAGGGCGCGGCCTATATGAAAAATGCGGAATTAGTAATCGCGGTTGATTTGGGTATGGGCAGCGGTGCGGCCACCATTTGGACCTGTGATTTGACCCATGATTATATTTCGATCAATGCGGATTATCGCTCGTGAAAACGGTTTTGGTTTCTGCGGTTGCGCTGGTTGATGCCGATGGGCGCGTGCTGATTGCACAGCGCCCTGCCGGCAAAGCCATGGCTGGGTTGTGGGAATTTCCCGGCGGTAAGATTGAGCCAGGTGAAACGCCTGAAGCGGCGCTTATGCGAGAATTGAAAGAAGAGTTGGGCATAGAAACCTGGGATAGTTGTTTGGCACCGCTTACCTTTGCCAGCCACAGCTATGATGATTTCCATTTGCTCATGCCTTTGTTTATTTGCCGGAAATGGCAGGGCATTGTGGCGCCCAAAGAGGGGCAGAAATTGAAGTGGGTTTACGCCAAAGAGCTGCGCGATTATCCAATGCCGGCGGCCGATATACCGCTGATTCCGATTTTGCGCGATTGGCTATAAAAGCCTGCTTATCACTTGGCTTGCGATACGCACCAAGTTTCAGCCGTTCCACAAAAAAAACCGCCCCAGCAGGGGGCGGCTTTTTTGTTGTTCCAGATGTCGCGAATTAGCTGAGCACCCGCTCAATCTCTTGACGCTCAAAGATTTCGATCACATCATTGGCGCGAATATCTTCATAATTTTCAAACGCCATTCCGCATTCCTGACCAGATTGAACCTCTGGAACTTCGTCTTTGAAGCGCTTGAGCGTTTTCAACGTGCCTTCATGGATCACCACATTGTCACGCAGCAGGCGCACGCCGGCGCTGCGTCGCGCCACACCTTCGGTGATCAGACAGCCGGCAACTCGACCAACCCCGGAAACCTTAAACACTTCTTTGATCTGCGCATAGCCGATGAAGTTTTCACGAATTTCGGCACTGAGCAAGCCGCTGGCGGCGGCTTTTACGTCATCAACAAGATCATAAATCACCGAGTAATAACGGATTTCAACGCCTTTTTGATTGGCTGAATTGCGCGCAGGCGCGTTGGCTCGCACGTTAAAGCCGATCACGGGTGCGCCGGATGCTTCGGCAAGCCCAATATCGCTTTCGGTGATCGCGCCAACACCCGAATGCAGCACGCGCACGCGCACTTCCTCATTGCCAATTTTATCCATCGCCTGAACGATTGCTTCGGCAGAGCCTTGCACATCGGCCTTCACCAAAACGGGCAGTTCTGAGATGTTTTCATCTTCCTTGGCTTTTGCCATCAGCTGTTCAAGGGTAGTGGCTGCCCCCGCTGCCGCGCGCTTCTCTTTGGCTAAATTGGCGCGGTAATCCGCAATTTCACGGGCTTGAGCTTCGGTTTCCACCACGTTTAGAACATCGCCTGCTTCGGGTGTTCCGTTGATGCCGAGCACCTCAACCGGTACTGATGGGCCCGCGGTTTTGATACGCTCGCCCTTATCATTGATCAAGGCGCGCACTTTTCCCCATTGCTCACCAACGACGAAAATATCGCCTTGGTTCAAGGTGCCTTTTTGCACCAAAACTGTAGCAACGGGACCGCGGCCCACATCCAGCTGCGCTTCAATCACAGCGCCTTGCGCGGCGCGGTCAGGGTTGGCGGTCAATTCTAAAATCTCGGCTTGCAGCGCGATGGCTTCCAGCAAATCATCCAGCCCCATCCCAGTGATCGCGGAGACTTCAACATCTTGAACCTCGCCCGACATTTTTTCGACAATCACTTCATGCTGAAGCAAGTCAGTGCGCACTTTATCCGGGGTGGCATCTGGTTTGTCCATTTTGTTGATCGCAACGATCATGGGCACTTTGGCCGCTTGCGCATGGTTAATGGCTTCGATGGTTTGCGGCATGACCGCATCATCTGCCGCCACAACCAGAACCACGATATCGGTGACCTGTGCCCCGCGTGATCGCATTGACGTAAAGGCCGCGTGACCGGGCGTGTCTAAGAAACTTAGCACCGCGCCACTATCGGTTGACACTTGATAAGCCCCGATATGCTGCGTGATTCCGCCTGCTTCCCCCGCCACCACTTTGGTTTTGCGAATAGCGTCCAGCAGCGATGTTTTGCCATGATCGACATGGCCCATGATCGTAATCACCGGCGGTCGTGGTTTTAATGTTTCCGCATCATCTTCGATTTCGTTGATCACATCTTCAACATCGGAGTCAGAAACCCGAACCACTTTATGCCCGAATTCTTCGATGATCAGTTCCGCCGTATCGGCATCAATCGTTTGGTTTTGCGTGACCATCATTCCCATTTTCATCAGGGATTTCACGACTTCGGCGGAGCGTTCCGCCATGCGGTTGGCCAGTTCAGACACTGTGATCGCTTCGGGAAGCTGCACTTCGCGTACAATTTTTTCTCGCTCGGCGCTGCTGCCCATGGCTTTTTGCCGCGCCCGCTCTTGTTTGCGGCGCATGGCTGCCATTGATTTTTGTCGGCCGCCTTCGCCCTCTAAAGCTTGCGAAAGGGTAAGTTTACCTGAGCGTCGGCCATCATCACGGCCTTTATTGTTGCGCCGGTCTTGTTCGGTTTCGCGTTCTTTCTTGCGCGAAGTCGGCGCGGCTGATTTCAAGGTGGGGCGTTTGACCTCGCCTCCATTCTCGGCCGCGGGTGCTGCCACGGCTGATTTTGCATCAGCAGCGGCTTTCTTAGCAGACTCTTCGAGTTCTTTGCGCAGACGGGTCTCTTCTTCAGATTTTTTGCGCAGGATTTCTTCAGCTTCACGCTGTTCGCGCTCTTTCTCTGCTTGTTCTGCGCGACGGCGCTCGCGTTCTTTTTGGCGGTTCTCTTCTTCCGCGGCTCGGGTTGCGCTATCTTCGGCTTCACGGGCTTTGGCGGCTTGCACAGCTTTCAAGCGGCGCGCCATTTCCGTGTCCGAGATGCCCGCGGGCCGATTGCTGGATTGTGTCTTCGCAGGGTTTGTGCCCTGCTGCACTGGTGCACCCACCTTTGGCACCACGACGCGTTTGCGCTTGGTCTCAACCAGAACATTTTTGGTTCTGCCATGGCTAAAGCTTTGTTTCACGTTTCCCGAACGGGGCGTGCCGCGTAAGCCCAAAGTTTTTTTGCCGTCACTATCGCTCATCTAGCTGTCTTTTCCTTCTGGAGGGGTGATTTTGTACCCTCCGTTATGCGCAGGCCTTTCAACCGTTGCGCTTCCTCTACTACACGTTGCGTAATTCCGCTAGACGCAAGTGCGCAATGAATTACTGTCTGTCGCCCAAATGCCATGCCTAGCTCATCTGAGCGCAGCCAACCAATGAAACGCCCTCCATAGGGCGTACTCAGCTTTGATTTGCCACGTTCTGATCCATCGCTGGATTGTACCAACACTTTGGCCTGCTCTTTACTGAGCCAATCTTTCACCTTCTCATACCCGGCGATCGCGCGCCCTGACTTGCGGGCCAAGCTTAACAAATCAATAACCCGCCGCGATAGCTGTGCCTCAAGATCCTGCAAAAGCGTTTCAGAAACCTGAACAGGCTGTTTTGCACTATGCGCAAAGAGGCGTTTTTTCACCGCTTTTTGCAATGCCTGCTGATTGCTGGACACCCAGATGCCGCGCCCTGGCAGCTTGCCCAAGACATCGGCAACCAGATGCCCATCGGGGCTGACCACAAAGCGCAGCATGTCACGCGTTGGACATAGTGCGCCCGTTGCGATGCATTTTCGCTCTTGGGCCGGGCCGGCCGTATCATATGATCGGTTGCGCGACATAAATCAGATGCTTAGCTCTCTTCTTCTGTCTCGGCAGCGTCATCCGCATCTGCACCTTCGGTGATAAGGTCATTCGGATCCACCCAGCCCAGAACGATCCGCGCCGTCATCACGAGGTCTTGTGCCTCTTCCAGGCTCACGTCGAAACTTTCCAGTAAGCCATCGTCTTTCACCCGCTCACCATCAACAGTTGTCCAGCCTCCGGCCAATTCCCAATCTGCGCAAGTGGCAAAATCTTCTAAAGTTTTGATGCCATCTTCGGCCAATGCCTCGATCATTTTAGGCGTCAAACCCTCAAAAGAGACAAGGCTGTCTTCCACGCCCAATTCGCGGGCCCGCTCGAGCGCTTTGCGCGCTGCTTCTTCAAGATACTCCTGCGCGCGCACCTGCAGCTCTTTTGCGGTCTCTTCGTCAACGCCGTCGATCACCAGCAATTCGTCAACTTCGACATAGGCCACTTCTTCAAGCGAGGTGAAGCCTTCAGATACCAAGAGCTGCGCGAAAAATTCATCCAGATCGAGCGTTTCCATGAACAGTTGCGTGCGCTCTTCAAACTCTTTTTGGCGACGCGCGCTTTCTTCTGCTTCCGTCATGATATCAATATCAAGATTGGTCAGCTGGCTTGCCAAGCGCACGTTTTGGCCGCGGCGGCCAATCGCCAAGCTCAGCTGCTCTTCTGGCACGACCACTTCGATGCGTTCTGCTTCTTCATCAAGCACCACTTTGCTAACTTCGGCCGGTTGCAGGGCGTTCACCAAGAAGGTTGGTTGGTCTTCATTCCAGGGGATGATATCGATTTTTTCACCCTGAAGTTCATTCACGACGGCTTGAACGCGGCTG
>Ga0255775_1003302_pt1 | contig 13460 bp, 6 predicted proteins | sample 011ome_26_FD_179973 | JGI IMG/M metagenome (GOLD analysis project Ga0255775, IMG submission 179973) | Coastal salt marsh microbial communities from the Groves Creek Marsh, Skidaway Island, Georgia - 011511BT metaG (version 2) | ecosystem: Environmental > Aquatic > Marine > Intertidal zone > Salt...
AAGAGAGGTTCTTTCTCTCGCAAAGTATTTAGTCTTTACGAGCGCGAAAAATGGAAAAAAAAAATTGAGCCGTTTTTGAAGAAAAGACTTGCGCCTGATTGACTCAAATTTTGACTCTTTTTCTCAAAAACACACAAGAGAGAGACGAAAAAAAAAAACGAGAGAGACGAAATTTCTCAATTAAAATCCATCACGTGTCTCTGCTCAGATGACGACCAACATAAACTCTTATTCTTCTTCTCAAATGAAACACATCGCGTTCTCAAAACCTCGCGTGGACGACGATTCACGCGTGGAAGCGTTGGACGCGTTAACGATGATGCTGTTTGAGGAAGAAGAAAACAAAGAAGAAGAGATGATGATGATGTCGGAGGCGTTGACATCGGAGGTGTTGGATGCGTCGAATTCAACGTTGATTCGCGCGAAGTGTTTCGCACTTTTGCAAAGGATGAACGAGAGAAGTGCTGCGAATAAAAGCGAGAATAACGAGAAGAAGAAGAAGAATAGCATCATCATCATCTACGAGCAAATGTGCGTGCACCCAATACGAGAGTGGATGAGGATTCTTCTTGACGACGACGAGAGTACTACGAGTAATTTCAGTAAAGAACAACTGTTAAAACGAGTCCTTTTCGCGCTCGACGCGTGCGGGAAAATCAACGTCTTCTTTGAAGAAGAAGACGAAGAGGAGGATTTAGAGGAGGAAAAGGAAAACAAAGAAAGAGTGTTGTTTGGAAAGTTGACCAATGAAGTGGTTAAGTTTTGCATCGGGAAGTTATACATCGTCGAAGATTCAGGAGGCCCCGGCGCGACGAACGACGCGAAGACGACGAAAGATATGAACAGAGAGTTGTACACCGCTTCGGTCGCCTGTCTCTCCTCGCTGGCGAAGAAGAAGAAACAGAAGAAAAAGAAGAAAAACAATACTACTACTACTACTACTAAGAATGAGACTGATAAGAAGAAGAACGGTGGTTTAGAAAACGGCGACGATGTAGATAACGATTTAGACGACGACGGGACTTCCTTTTTTACGATTGAAGATATTCAGAGTTTGTTGAGGTACGTGGAAAAAGGGACGTCGGTTGGGGACAGTCAAGGGACGTTGGCGTGCGGCGGGAGTTTGAGAGTGTTGACGTTTTTAATGCCGAAGTTGTTGGAGCAAAAAAGACGGAAGTATGGATTATTAGTGGGTGGTGGTGGTGGTGGAGGCGGCGTAGGGGTTGGCGCTGAAAAGGCGGACGGTAACGCGGGGGGGGACAACAACGATATCGTCGTCGCGAATTTCTTAGGCCAAGGACGACGAACTGGAGTCGAAGAGATGGAACTGAAGATGTACTCGAAAACGATCATCATCGGAGAGGAAGGTAATAATGATAATAGCATTTATAGTAGCAAAAAAGTAGTAGACGTCTTTGATCGCGTGGATTTCAACGCCGTGACCGCCTTGGTGGGCAAGAAAACGTTACAAAGCGGCCATCACGTTCCGGCGTGGATTAAATCCGCCGGGTGTGAATACTTAGCACACTGCGCGCGGAAAAAGGAAGACTTCGTCTTATTAGCGAAAGCGTGCACAGACAAACGCCACTGGTCGGTACGCTTAGCCGCTCTGAAAGCGTTCGCGAAACTCGGGTTTCATTCGAGGCCGTATTACACGCAGTTGATTTTGTTCAACGCGCACGACGAAATTTGCGAAATTCGCGAGCAACTCTGCGAAACGTTGAAGAAATCGTGGCAAGGGAAGCAGTGCGAGCCGAAAACAGACGGGTCGGACGATTTGAAGTTGTTTCAAACCGCCGAGTGCGTGGGCGAGTTGATGCGCGATCCGGACGCCGGCGTGAGGGCGAAAGCGATCGAGTGTTTAGGGTACGTGAGAGGTGCCGCGAATACGCGAAGAACGGAGATGGCGAGGATGTTACACGGCGATTCAGACGAAACCGTTCGCGAAATGGCGGCGGATTCCTTGGCACGGTTAGGATTTCTGAACGTGAATACCGGGGAGATCTCCGCAGACGGTAATTATCGAACGACGAAGTTTCTCTCGAATAAGCGGTTGTTTTTACAACTCATCGCCGCGGAACAGGCGACGATTATTCAAGAGATGGGAGGCATCGTTGGACACGTAGCGATAGCAAGTGGTGGCGGCGGTGGCGGTGGTGGCGGCGGAGGAGCGAACGACGACGACACGACCGCGAACGGCGCGTTCAAGAAACTGACCAACGCGGCAACCGGCGTAAACGCATCCGCTAAAATTCTCACCGACAAATCGCAAATCATCAAACTCGAAAAGATGAAAAACATCAAGGTGAAAGAAGGCGACACTATTCGAGTGTTTTGGCCAGACGATAAGGAGTGGTACGAAGCTAAGGTCGTTCAAGCCGAAGATTATAAGAAGAGCGGTAAAAAAACAACGAAAATTTGTTACTCCGAAGACGGCGTCGAGGAAGAGATTGACATTCGGAACGAAAGAGTCGAGTTGAGATATAAACCGCACAAGAAAGGGTGCAGAACGCAGTGGGTGCCGTGCGGGAATCAAGAATCAGAGAGAATTAAAGAGGAGAGGAGGAAACAGTTTGCGATGCAAAAAGCTTTGAGAGAGGCGGAGAGGTTGGCGGAGATGGAGATTCGACGAGAGCAAAGGGAGATGGAGAAGAAGGAGAAAGAGAAGGAGAAAGAGAAGGAGAAAGAAGAGATGCAGAAGTTGGAGGCTTTGCGTAACGTGGAAACAAAGAAGCTTGATAACGAAGCCCGGGGGAAAACGACGACGACGATTCAGACGACGGGAGGATCGAGGAATGGCTTTTGGAAAACCATCGCGTTCAGCGGCGGCGTCGATTCAAAGAAGGAAGAAGTAGTCCCGACCGATACCGCGGATGGAGAAGTGAACGCTGAAAAATGTACAGAGCACCCTGAAGCTTCTGTTGAAGAAGAGAAGAGAGTAACCTTGAATGACGCCGATATCAAACTCCTCCGCGGGTTAGTCAATCAAAAGATTAAAATCTACTGGCCTTTGGATAAAGTCTGGTACGTCGCGGACGTTTTAAGCTTTGACGAGGAAACGAAGAAAGTGAAAGTTTTATACGTGGAAGATCAACTTGAAGAAGAAGTCGAGTTATGGACGGAACGGAGTCAACAGTACGTGCCGCCGACGGATATGTCCCACAAGGATTTACACGGCATCACGCCGTTGCGCGTGCCGGTGGAGGTTGGCGGCGTCGAAGGGTATTTGGAAATCGGCGCGAGAAGGCACGAAGAGTACATCGTCTTCAAACCACCGACGACGTCAGGGAAGAAACGGAAGAGATTAGATACTGATAGCAAGAAAACGAAATGGCACGCGATGAAAGGCTCGGATTTTGAAAGAAAATTCAACAAGCTTTTATCGGCCAACGCGCAGCGTCGATGGCGTAAAAACGTCGCGTACAATCCTCGAGGATGGCAAGACTGCAAAGAATCGAATCTTTCCTCTACAAAACTCAAACGCAAATACGGAAACGAGAAGATGCCGCTGTTGAAATGGTTGATTACTCAAGGAGACCAGTGGGGCGGCGTCGTTATCGGTAAAACGTTAGAGTTGGATTTGAATTGCCATCGAGGAAGTCAGTTTGTGTTCAAAAACGGATACGCGGTCTTTGAAGAAGAAGAAGGAGAAGAAGAAGAAGAAGGAGCTTTAAAAGAAGCAACAAAATCGACAACGGATTGGCTGCTTTGTAAAATCACCGATTACAACGTCCAATCGGGCGAACATTTGGTGTGCCCGATTGACGAAAACGGGATCATCGCCGGAGACGCCGTCTGGATGGTCTTGGCGTCGCAACGCACGAAACCAACAAAAAATGAAGACCAAGAAGAAAAAGAAGAACAACATCATCATCATCCGGAGAATGTCGAAATCGTCGCAAGACCGAATAATGACGACAACAACACCACCACCAACTCGATGAAAATGTTGGACGACGATGAAACCGCTTTTTAATAATTTTTGTTCTACCAACTGTATAACAACAGCATAAAAAAGTAACACATTAACACATGCGCAACATCAGTTTTACCAGCGGAAAAGGCATCAGTACTCTCATCACTACTCATAAAGAAACGACGACGCAAAGGATACTCAAAAGAGCCATGGTTCAGGTGTTTTGCGGGAGCAGCACGAGCGGGAATAGGAATACTTTCACTCGTTTCTTTTCCCCGCAAAAACAGATAAGGCGGCGGAATTGCATCGTCGCAAACTCATCGTCATCTTTTCAGCGCGAGCAACAGAGAACGATCAGAGGCATCTCTCTGTTGAACGAGACAGACAACAAAAACGTGCACCCGTCGCACGTGCTCTGTCCGGATGATTTTATGCCATCACCAACGGATGACGAAGATGCAACAAAATTTGAACTCCCGAGGAAAAAAATCCCAATAGCTTTAGTCTTGGCGTACGTGGGCGATACGTTTAAAGGGAACACGCAGAACGTGATGCTCCCGAGAGGATCCACGGTAGATGACGTCATCGAAGACGCGATATATAAAGCCGGAGGGATTTTATTCTCGAATTATCGATCGAAAGGGTTATCTCGCTTGAAATGGTCCAGGAGTTCGAGGACGGATAAAGGCGTGTCGAGTTTGTTTACCGTGGTCGGGCTGAGGATGGAAGCGCCGGTGAGAGCGTACGGAGGAGGAAAAGAAGTTGTTGGTGAAGAGGAGACAAAGGATGAGGAGGACGAGAGAAAGAGTAGTAGTCGTAATAGAAGTAGTAAAAGGAGGGAAGAAGAAGAAGAAGAAGAAGACGACGCGGAGGCGAAAGCGTTGATAGTGGAGAAAATCAACCGACACTTACCGACGGATACGGTGAAAGCGTTCGCGTGCTTCAAGGCGACGAAATCGTTCGATGCCAGACGCGCGGCGATTTCGAGAACGTACGAGTATTTACTCCCTCTGAAGTGTTTGCGAGATGATAAAAACGGCGAACTCGAGATGTTTCGAGAGGCGTTGAAGACCTTCGAAGGCTCGCATCCGTTTCATAACTACACCAAGAGAGGGTTGTACGGCGCCGGAAAAGGGAACGATAAAAATCGAAAAGGCGGCAGAGGTAATCGAAACAAAAAGAACGCGTTGACCGAGGACGACGACGGGTTAGGAGAGACGTCGTCGTCTGAAGAACAAGAATTAGAAGAAGAAGAAAAAGAAAAAGAATTACCTAAGCGCATCGAGACGAGCGGCAAACACACGTATTGGCTGTTGGAAAAAGACGTCGACGATCTCGTGCACGTCATGCACTATCGACGAATACACGAATTTACGTGTTCGAAAGAACCGGAAATCATAGAAGGATTCGAGTCGTACCCGTTCGTTCGGGTTAAAGTCTACGGCGAAAGTTTCATGTTGCACCAAATCCGCAAGATGATTGCCACCGCGGTGTTGGTCGCGTTGGATAGCGAAGAAACGCCGACGATGCCGCTGAGTTTTATCAAAGCGAGTTTGTGTCGCCCGTGTCGAGTGGTTACCCCGATGGCACCACCGTTGACTTTATTTCTAACCGGCGCTGAGTTTATGAGTTTCCGCAAAACGAATCACGAAGAAAAAACTCGAGCGGCAAAAGCGGAGGAGGAGGAGGAGAGCGAAGAGGAAGATGACAAAGAGACGGAAAAAGGAAAACTTCGTTCGTTGACTATTAGCGAGGAGACAAAAAACGACATCGACCGATTCCGTCGCGAACATCTGTACCCGAAACTCGCGGAATCCTTCAGCAATCAAGACTGGGACTTCTTCATCGAAAACGTGCGAAACGTCGAGCCGACTCGCGAGGAGTATTTGAACATCGTGAAACAATACGAAAGTTACGACGAGATGAGAAAAATCCGCGCGAAAGAAAAAGAAGAAGAGGAGGAAGAAGCATCATCGATGATCGAAAAGAGTTTACTATAATAATAAACCCTTCTTCCAATCGAGAGAGAGACGAATCGAATACGGACGAGACACCGCGTTCGCGTTAAAGAGTACTACTAATAATAATCACATCAATGCAGCGCGGCATCTAACCCGCTATAATCCGTCGCAAACACCCACAACACGACACCAACACTTGCTACGCACAAATAATCCAGCCATTTCGGGCTCCCTCCCATTCCTCCGTTGAACGCGATATTCACCACGCGCAACGCCACTATTGGTGAGACAAAGTCCAACACCAAATCTTTCGTCGTGTATCGTTCTTCTTCTTCATCTTCATCGTTAAAGAAACTTTCATTCGACGATGGAAACATGGACCCGGATGGTAAATTCTCTCCGCCGACGGTAAACGCTTTCGCTTTTTCTGCGGATAAGAGTGCCACAGTCGTCATCCCTAAAAACAGCACTCGTCGTCTTTGGTCGTTGGTGTTGCTTTTCCCCGTCGTCGTTTCATCAGGATGATGATGATGAGAAGAACTGCGCGATACTTTTACGCCTTCGAGAGAAGGCTTTGTATTCGAACGATCGCGACGCGGAAGTGAAGCGCTCTTTTGTTTAAAGCCCTTTCTCGCGAGGGAGAGATGAGAAGAACTCGTCGTCGTCCTTGCCGTCGTCATGTTTTCCTTTCCGCGCTGAATAAAATGAAGCAAACTTTCCCCAATTTACTTCATTTCTGAGACACTTTAACACACTTAAACTTATAATAATAATGTCCTTAGCGCACCTAGAAAACGCGCGAGCGATGCACCTCGAGAACGAATCTCTGGAACTTGTTGTATCGAGAGAGTTTTCCAGGAAAGGGGTGGATTTTTCGCACAAGAAACGGCTCGCGCAATCGCACCGAGTGAGAGGAATGCTCGATCGAATGCGAACGAACGCGCGGAAATTGGTGCGCCTCTTTTTCTCTCTTTTTCTCTCTTACTTCTTTTTCGTCGCATTCTTTAAGACGACAAATACTCCTCTCTTTTGTGCGTTGTTTTACGCGTCGTCGTCGTCGTCGTCAGATGTAATGTGCCGTGTTCTTCTAAAGGAGAGAACAACGCGCGCGCGTAAGATTGAAAACGACTGACCTTTTCTCTTATGAACAAACGCGAACTAAAAACAACAGAAAGCGTACTATGAAGACCTCGACGGAAGCCGAAAAGAGGAAATCGAACGCTCTGGCGGCATCGGGGAGAAACCGTTCGAAACGTTTTACCGAGCAATGAAAGAAGAGAAGATGAGATTACAGAGTCGTAATAATGAGAGCGGCGGCGGCGCGGCGGCGATGCAGACGACGACGAACGCTAACGACGATACGGATGCGATGAGAGAACAGTTGGAAGAGCAGCAAAGGATCGCCGCGAATAAAGAACGGTTGAGGAAAAAGCTAACCGCGAAGAGTAACGGGAAAGAAGAGATAGAAGAGGACGACGCGAGGTTAGATCCGAACGCGGAGAAGTTGCCGGACGGAGTGGATTTTTCGGGAGAGGAACATCAGGGCAGATATTTGGATTTAGTGAGATTTCATCACGCGTTTGTCGCGGACGTCGCGAGAACGTTCGGAGTGAGTTACACCGAGGAGGTGAAGAAGAACGCGTCCAAGAAGAGAAAGATGGAGCAGCGGCAAAAGTCGGGGAAAAAACCTTCGGATGGAGAAGACGAAGAGAAGGAGGAGGAGGAAGGCGACGACGAAGACGAAGAGACGAGACGTAAACCGCTCGAATACGTCGCGTTTCTCCACGAGCTGCCAAACTTGTTCGACGCTGAAAAAACAGCCAACCTCGATCGATCGAAGAAATTCTCCAAAGCGTACGTCTCTTTCTGCGAAGAGTTGTGCGAATATCTCGTCGACTTTTTAGAACGCGCGAGTCCTTTGCAATTTGCCCGCGACGTGCTCGTGAAAGAGGAAATCGACGGAGAGTTTGAAAAGCTGTTCGAACGAGGAGCTTTGAAAGGGTGGGAAGATAAAGGCGTCGTCGCTTCTACCACTGGTACCGTCAAATTAGATTTGGCCGCGATCAAAGGCATCGCGAAAGGTAAAAACGCGTCGTCATCGAAAGCGTTGAAAAGTTCCATGAATGACGAGGAGATTAAAGACGCGCTAAACAAAGCCGGTTTGAAAACGGGAGGCACGCCGGACGAGCGGTGCGAGCGTTTGTTCCAAGTTATAAAATTGGTATCGGCGGCGAAAGGAGGGAAAGACGACGACGCGACCATCCCGTCCAAGTACATTCGCAAAGGCGTGGTCGTAGGCGGCGGCGCAGATAAAAAAGACGAAAAAGCCGAGGATCGAAGCAAAACGCAAAAAGAAAAGGCCAAACACATCGCCAGACTCGAATATCGATTAAAACTCTTATTCGCGGGCGCTTTACGTAAAACCTTAGACAACACGAAATCGCAAGCGGAAAAGAAACTCACCATGTCCCGCCAAGAAATCGAACGAGAACACGAAGAGGACGACGATTTCGCTTTTTCCGAAGGAGACGAGGACGAAGACGAGATGAACAAAGAGATTTATAACCCGTTGAAACTTCCGATGGGATGGGACGGGAAACCAATCCCGTATTGGCTATATAAACTGCACGGATTGAACGTAGAGTTTAAATGCGAAATCTGCGGCAACTATTCGTACTGGGGTAGACGCGCCTACGAACAACACTTCACGCAGTGGCGCCATCAACACGGCATGCGATGTTTGAACATTCCTTTTAGCAAAGCGTTCAACGAAGTCACCACGATTGAAGAGGCGAGAAGGTTGCACCGGTCGTTAGAAGAGAAGAAAGTCGGGAAATGGGATCGCAAACAAGACCAAGAGTGCGAAGACGCGGACGGGAACGTGTACAACGCGAAAACGTTTGCCGAGTTGCGCTCGCAAGGTTTGATTTGAAAATAATACCATGGTGTTTTACAAAGTTTAAAACAAATTTTCCCTTAACTATACTAATACTAAATGGCTCTAGTAAATGACTTTTCACTCTTCTTTACTAAGTTGTCGTGCTGACGAAAGACCATCCTTATCCTTGTTCGACCAATATTTTTGTCGAATGGCTTTAACGATGCGCTCTTTCTCCATGGAATTGATGATATCCGGTTTTGCCGCCTTCCAAGACGGGCCCTTTGGAGAGTTGTTCGAGACTAAGTTTTGAATCCTAAAGCCCTCGTCGTTGTTGGCGTCCTCCTCCAAATCCTCCTCCTCCTCGACGGTTCCGTCATTCGCCGAGGACGACGGTCTCGGGCGATTTGATTGATCTACAACTGACCTCATCATTTCTTGGATGGCGTGATTGTATCCCAACATGTGATTGGGCGGCACGGCGTTGGATACGAAGTTGTTTTCATTTTCTTCATTGTCGCTCCCGGTGATTGTTTTTTGTTGATCTTCTACTTCTACTTCTTCTTCTGGTTCTTCTTGTCTTTGTTGATGTTGCGCTGCTTTCGCCGCGATATCGTCGTTTGCGCCCTCTTTTTGTAAAAACTCCTCCTCCATCTCGCACAACGAATTCGCCAACTTTTCCGCCGCGCGAACGCGCTGGTCCTCGTTTTTCCAGTTGCTCGTACTCGAAGAAAAAGTATATCGAACCGCCTCGACGATGTCGTTGATAACCGATGGAAACTGCAGCATCCCCCTCCACGCGCGTTGTTGTTGTTGTTGTTCTCGTTCTCGTTCTCGTTCTAGTTCCTGCTGCCGCAAAAGAAGCAGCTGTTGATAGTATTCTCGTCGTTGTGCTTTCCTGTACTCGGTCTCTTCGCTATCCTCGTCGTCGCTAAAGCTGCTACTACCACTCGTCGACGTCGATGCCTCTCCGAACAAGGCCATTTTCACCAACCGTTTCTTTTCCTTGATTAACTTTTTCTTTTCCTCTTGTTGTTGGTTGTCTTCTTCTCGCTGCTTCTCTCGTTGCTTTTTGCGTCTCCTTCTCAGGTTTCTCACCCCGCACGCGTTACACACGGACTCGCCGGATTCGTCTTTCCTCCACTGCGGCGTTTCCGTCGCCCCGCACTCCACGCATTTTAGGTCCAGCATATCGTTTCTTCTCCTCTTCAATTCTTTACGACGCGCGATTTCGCACTGCACGAGTCGTTCAACTTTTTGATCCTCCTCCTCGTTGCGATTGAGATCGTCTTCTTCTTTTCTCGTCTCGTTTTGCATCGTCCTTTCGGCATTCGTATTAGTCAAAAACGAAGGCGAGGGAGGCGGAGACGGCGTTTCCGATCGACTCTTCCGTCGTGCTCTGAACCCCGCGTTCCCTCTCATATTACTCTAGTGTATTCTTTGTTCTTATTAAGTTCTTGTCTCTTCTTCTTACTATCAAAGAGAGAATAATGCAGAGAAATTTATTAAGGACTTTGAGAGTGAAGGTCTTTTTCCTTCTTTTTTGCTTCAAAGTTGTCGTTCAATTACTATGATAAGTCTGTTGAAATTCGTTGAAATTTTTGCTCTTCTTTCGCCTTTTCTTCTTGAGTTTTAAGCGAGTGGTTCGCAAAAATTTCTCTCTTCTTTTGTCTGATTTGTCTGACATGTGTCGTTGATGCATGAAAAGGAACTGACGATGAATTTTTCCTACACGACGACGAGAAGAAAAAACCACAGAGAAAACTCATCAGTCAGAGGAAGGAAAAGACACATTTATTTATAATAAATTAGTATCACATGGGTTTCCTTCCTTCTCTTTCCTCTCGTAAGAAGAAAGAAGGTGAAGGCTTTTTTGCGAGAAAGAAGAAGAAGAAGAAGTTATTTTTAAAGAAGAGGAAAGAAGAGAAGGAGGAAGGAAACGTGCGCAGCAGGGAAGCGTTGGGAGTACACGAAGAAGAGAATGATGATGAAAATGATGAAAATGATGATGATGACGACGATGATGAAAATGATGAAAAGAAACGCCTTTCTCTAGAAGAAGATCTTCTCTTGAGCGGCGAAAACGGCGTGTTCCACTGTCCAATCACGCAGGAGATATTCGAACACCCGGTGACGTTGCGTTGCGGACACACGTTTTCGAAAACGAGTTTGATGCGATGGATGGCGAAGAATCCGTGCTGTCCGACGTGTCGGAAAAGTCAATTTATATTCGACTTTAACGAGGAGATGCGGGTGAACAAAGTCGTCGAGAACGCGGTGGAGTTTTTAACGAAGAGAATGAATGATAAGAAGAAGAAAATGATAAGAAGAAGTAAAAGCAGAAGCGAAACTCGAGTTTCGAGCGGCGAGGAGGAGGAGGAGGGAGGAGGAGGAGTACGCGGCGGCGGCGAGAATGAAGAAGAAAATGAAGAAAAAGGAGAGAAGTGGAAGCGGTTACCGCTGTTCGTCTTGGACGCGGTCGTGCCCGGGACGGAGCTGATGTTGAACGTCTTCGAACCGAAACTACGTTTGATGGTGCAAACGGTGCTGACGCAACATTATAATCCGTCGTTTGTGATGTGCGCGAGGACGTACGATGGATCGGTAAAGAGGAGTTTACGTTACGATATAAATAACACTACGAGTTTAGAATACCATCGTAAAAGGAATACCATCGCGAGACACGGAATTATCGCTCGAATTATCGCCGCGAGCGAAACCGTCGACGGGAGGTTCTTGATTCGCATACGCGCGGATTCAGAGAAAGTTGTCGTCATACAGAAGTCGAGCGTGAATAATAGAAATAATAACAATAACGAAGGAGGAGGAGAAAACGGAGAAATCGGAGGATACGCGGGAGGAGAAGTAGTATCGGAAGAAGAAGAAGAAGGAACAGAAGAAGAAGAGAACATGAGAGAAGAAGCGTTTCCGATTTGCGATTACACGGAACGCATAGACGCGCCTTGGTCGTCATTAACTGAACGCCTCGCTGGAAGCGCCGATGAAGCGAAAGCTTCGTTGCTGCTCTCTGTAGACGAAGCCGAGGCGACATTTTATGCGTGGGCGACGCTCGCGGAGAAGAGCGGATACTTCGGCTCGCACGCGTGCTTCGCGCACGACGATTGCGTTTCAGGAATGGAGAAGGGCCACCGACGAACGAGGAAAGGAACAATGAAAAGTAAAAGACCACACGCGCTTGATGAAAGCGCAGAAGACGAGCGCGAGAGAAACTTACCGCTGAAAGACGTCGTCTTTCGATGGAAATCGTCTTTAGAAGATAACGGAGAACTCGAACGTCTCAACGAGATCAACAACGAAAGAGATTACGACCTCGCGTTCGACGGCGGCAACGCGAGTTCCTTCCGTCGCCAACAATTGCTCACGCGTTTCAAAAGCAGAGGAGGAGGAGGGATGAACAACATGCAAAGACCATCCTTCGAGGAAGTTCGGTCGCGTCCGGAGCAGTTTGCGAGCACTCTTTTGTGGTGGTTCGTTCGATGCGTCAATCCGATCCCATCTGCTGGCGCGGCTTTGGAAATCAGACCGTCGATGTTGAGCACCGGAGACGCCAAGACGCGCTTTGCGTTGTTTTCGAAACTGATTTCAGTTTCAATCGTTCGCGTTTTGGGGTACGCGCCAATGGAATGGATGAATTGGGAATGCGTGAAAGAAAAAAGACTGATGAAGAAGATTGGCGAGGTGCTTTCGAAAGAGAGAGAAACGATCTCGGCGGCGACGATAAGAAAAGAAGAGATTGGCAAAGACAGCGCGAACAGAAGGAAATTGAGAATTTTAATCGAAACGTGTTTGAGTATCGTCTACGAGTATTCAAAGGAAGAAAAACAAGAAGAACGGCAACAACAAAACGGTGGCGATGCCGATGGTACGAAGAACGACGCCGAAGACGCAAAAAATACGAGCATTCCGACAGTCTCGGGCGTCCGCATTGTTTTCACGGACGAAGAGCTCGATTCATTCGGCGCGCATAAATTAGCTCTCACGCTTCGAGACGTGTTGCTAAAAGTCAAGAGAAAAAACGATCGAAAGGCGCAACGAAAACGCGTCCTGAATTTACGAGCGTTGGCAAAGGCGTTGAAACATAACCTCGACGAGAACGAGTTTTTCCACATGTTTGACCCATTCTGTCACGACTTGACGGCGACGAACAGCAACTTCTTCTATCTCACGACCAATAACGTGAACAATCGCATGCATAGGAGCGTCACACGCATACGAGCCGTGGCCAAACTGCGACGTTTCCTTTACCGAGCGCAAAGTTTCCTCCGCGGCGTCTCGTTCGGCGCCAAGTTAGCCTACGATAAATTTTTCTGGATTGCCGGCTTGATCTTGTTCTCCTTGGTCATCTTCGCGTTGATCGTGCAATCTTTACGGTTCATTCATCGCTTTGGTCCGAGTCAAGAGGAGATGAAACAAGAGCTTCAACGCGTGCAATCGTTCGTGCGAGAGTTTGCGAATGTTGTTTTTTCGCGGACTCAAAAAATGATGGATGCGTGATGATGCGTATTCAGTTGTTTCCTTCCACATTCTGTGTGTGGTCACTTACTTAAATATATATGAAGTGTAGTTGAAAAATTACACGCACGTTGTATATATCAGCGACGAAGAAATTCGTCGTCTTATTTATAACATTAAAATTGTCTCTCTCTCTCTCTCTCTCTCTCTAATACTACTACTCGTACTCTTT
>Ga0255775_1003315_pt1 | contig 13435 bp, 16 predicted proteins | sample 011ome_26_FD_179973 | JGI IMG/M metagenome (GOLD analysis project Ga0255775, IMG submission 179973) | Coastal salt marsh microbial communities from the Groves Creek Marsh, Skidaway Island, Georgia - 011511BT metaG (version 2) | ecosystem: Environmental > Aquatic > Marine > Intertidal zone > Salt...
CAATGACAACCGCAGCATCAAATTTTCATTGGAAGTGTAAGTATACTTGGAAGAGAAGTGCTCATAACACCAAGTGGTGTTTAATTGGTTGTGCTATTGGCGATATGGGAACTATTTTATTTTTTCAAATGACGGGAATTCCATGGCCAACTTTAGCCATCATGTCACTTGCCATCATTAATGGCCTTTTAACGAGCATTGCTTTAGAGACCATTATATTAATGCGACAGCAATTTAATTTTCAACAAGCACTCAAAACCGCGCTTGGCATGAGTTTTATCTCTATGATTTCAATGGAAGCCGCCATGAATATCACGGATGTTCTTTTAACAGGAGGAGCTATGCTTAACTGGTGGGTTGTTCCTATTATGCTTTTTGTTGGGTTTATTACTCCTTGGCCTTACAACTACTGGCGCTTGAAGAAATATAATATTGCGTGTCACTAATTAAGCTCTCTTTATACCTTGTTTTTGGACTATTAATTTTTACCTCTGCTAATTCAGATCAATTGATTGTTACAGATGGAGATACTATCCGCATTGGAGATGAACGCATACGATTTAGTGGGATCGATGCTCCGGAAATAAAGCAAACCTGTATTTATCAAGAAATGGAGTTTAAATGTGGTGAGTTTTCTAAAAATCTTTTAATTGAAAAAATTTCAAATCAACAAGTAAGTTGTATCAGAGAAAGCACAGATCAATACGGAAGAACTTTAGCAGAATGCTTTCTTGGAAAAGAGTCTCTAAGTAGTTATTTAGTAAGAGAGGGATACGCTTTCGCTTATCGAAGGTACTCCGATAAATTTATTCTAGATGAAGAATATGCCCAAAGTAAAGGCAATGGCATGTGGAGCATGGATTTTATGTTCCCATGGGATTTTCGAAAATCACAATAATTATTCTTATAGTATCTCATTTATCGTGATGTAGAATTTTGTCTGTGAACCAAAAAAAAATAGCAGTAATAGGAGCGGGCATTGTCGGCTTGAGCACTGCTTATTATCTTCAAAAAGCTGGATGCCAAGTAATTTTAATTGATAAACAAGCTATGGGTACAGGTACATCGCGTGGACATGCGAGTATGATTGCTAATTATGGTGTGCCAGGTATCAACCAACCTCAAGTATGGCAACAGTTGCCAAGATATCTTTTTTCTAAATCCTCACCCATAGCTATTCAATGGAGCAAAATAGGAAAACTAACCCCATGGCTAATTCAATTTTTAAAAAACTGTAATACCACTTCAATGAAAAAAACAGCATCACATACTTCCTCTCTTCTAAAAAGTGCACTACCTAATTATCAAGAATTATTAAAAGAAGTAGGAGCTCAAAATCTAATAACCCATCGAGGTGTTTTGTATGTCTGGATCGACCCTCGCCAACAACCTAATTCTTCGCAGATTAATATTCGATCTGAGTCAGGAGTAGAACAAATCAAACTATCTGGAGAAGAAATCAGAGAGTTGGAGCCTAATCTATCAAGTCAAATTCAAGGAGGATGGCATTTTCCAAAAGCACATCACACTCTTGATCCCGATCTTATCTTAGAAAAAGTGTATCAAGGCTTTCTTAGTCGAGGCGGTCAATTTCAAAAAGAAGAGGTTTCAGCTATTCATCCCGAAGAGGATTCAACTCAAATCAATAATAGCAATTATGATCAAGTAGTCGTATGCACAGGGGCATTCTCAAAATCACTGGTAAAGCAGGTGGAAGGTCAGTTCATCCCACTGGAAACAGAAAGAGGCTACCACATAGAATTTATTGAAAAACAACAACTTTTAAGTCGTCCCACCAGCTTGGTGGAGTCAGGAATGTATTTAACACCATTAAATAATCGACTTCGCGCCGTTGGAACAGTGGAACTGGGAGGCTTACATTCTGAGATCTCCCAAGCCCGTATAGATTATATTGCACGAGATGCCAAACGATTACTGCCCTTACTTCAAGATTATCAAAACCCTTGGCTTGGTTATCGCCCAACAATGCCCGATTGCCTGCCTGTGCTAGGTAGATCGCCAAAATTTAAAAATATTTTTTATGCTTTTGGTCATAATCATCTCGGTTGGACCCTAGGACCTACGACAGGAAAATTAATCACTGATCTTATATATCACGGTAGGGAAATAAATTCCGTTTATAGCATCGACAGATATCTTTCATAATGAAATACATCATCAATTTTATCCTAATACTGTTATGGAGCTTTCCAATGAAAGCAGATGTTTTTTTTGAAGATTACTGTATTGGATATTTTGAAGAAGTGTATTGGGTCTTAGATCCCATAGAAGAAGAAGAAATTCGAGATGAAATCATAAATTTCTTTAATGAGAAATTTCCTCAATCAAAGTCTCTAAATTTTAATTTGCATTATAGCTCTTCAATAAAGCAGTTTATTTTTGATGATCAAAAAACAGATCTTAGCAAGTTTATTCAGGTCAACTATCCTAATTTTGAAATAATTCTTTTGGATGCTTATATTAATTTATTTACTCAAGGAGATAATTATTGTCCTGCCTTTTGGAATGATTGCCCAGAGGAATCCTTAGATAGTTTTTTTTCAGGAGCTAAAGAATTTAGTGATACCTGGAAGGGCGAGGAGAATGTTTTAAGTTTTCTTGAAAATGACTTCATTAATAATCAATGCATTTCTCTCCTCAATACTGACATTGATCGAACTCAATTTATTGCTGATTTAAATATTCTTATTAAGGAGTTAACTAAAAATTAATTACTTATATATTTATCAATAGTCTGCTCTACACCAATTTCATAGAGTTCTTGTAGCCAGTATGTAAAAGAATTTACAAATTGAGTATTCTGAAAAAGATCTCCATAAACCTCAGATTGTTTTAACCATTCCTCAGGCTGGCCTTTAGACTTCTTTGCGATGGAGTTTAACTTGGACCATTGTGGATCATTGGGTTCAATGCTTGTTCCATCTTCGCGAGTCCCTTCACACATTCGAGCCCATAAGGCTTCTGCAAGGCTGAGACCCTCGATTGAATTGTTCTTAGAAAGACCATCGCGAATAGAGGGTGTGATGAATACAGCGTGGCGCGAAGACCCATCAAAAGCTATTCTTCTGATCGTATCTTGAATGGAAGGATTGGCAAATCGATCAGATATCAATTTCAAATAATCTTGCGGCGTTAAACCTGGAACGGGTGATACATGAGGAAGAACATCATTTTGCTCAACTTTCTCTAAAAGGCTTCTAAGTAGTTGGTTTTTCATAGCATCTCGAACAGTTTCAATATGAAGAAGTTCAGCTGCATTAGCTAAGATCTGGTGACCTGCGTTTAAAATTCTAATTTTCTGGTCTTCATATCCATGAACGTTATCAGAGAATTGAACACCGACCTTTTCCCAGGCAGGGCGACCAGCACAAAATTTATCTTCAATAACCCACTGTCTAAAATCTTCATGAGAAACAGGAACTAAATCATTAATCCCTAAATTTTTGACAATATTAATTTCTACATCTCCAGTGCGAGGAACAATGCAGTCCACCATCGCGTTAGGAAATGTGCAATTTTCTTCAATCCAATTGGCTAATTCCAAATTTCTTTTGGTGGCAATTCCTAAAACCGCTTGTTTTAATTTATTTCCGTTTTCAATGAGGTTATCACAGCTTAGTCCAGTAAAAGGACCAAGACCAGCTTGACGTCTGAGATCAAGAGCACTCACTATTGCTCCAAAGGCGGTACGAGGACTGTCTGAATTTTCTATATCATGAACTAAATCAGGGTGATCTAATATCAATTCACCTTTCTCATTAATAAAGTACCCCCCTTCTGTCACTGTTAAAGACACAATGCGAATATTGGGTTGCGACATAGCTTGGATGAGTGGTTGATTATTTTTTTCTACAGCCACATAGTCAATCATCGAACCTACGATTTCACATGATCGATTCCCCTCAGGGTCTAGTTCAATTAAAGTTGTAAGAAAATCTTGGCTTGCTAATTTTTCTCTCATTGGAATATCGTATTCCGTTACACCGGATCCAATGATGGCCCAGTCTAAATCCATTCCTTTTTGCATTAATCGATGGAGATACCAAGAAAGATGGGCTCGATGAAAATTTCCTACCCCTATATGAACGATGCCCGCTTGAAGCTGTGAGCGGTTATAGGTTGGTTTGATAGTAGAGCCATTAATTTGAGCCAAGGCTTCATTATTTAAATCTAATATTGGAAATTGTTTTGATGTGACAGCCATTAGCTCATCCATTGGCCCCCATCCACATTATAAGTTTGGGCTACCACGTAATTGGACTCCTCGCTTGCAAGGAACATAGCCATTCCAACCAAGTCACTCGGTAGTCCCATTCTCCCATGGGGAACTCCTTCACCCACTTCTTTTTTCTTCTGACCCAAAGGTTTTTCCTCATATTTAGCGAAAAATGCATCCACGCCGTCCCAGTGCTCACCGTCTACCACGCCAGGTGAAATAGCGTTCACATTAATCTTATGTTTAATCAAGTTTAATCCAGCAGATTGAGTCAAACTGATAACAGCAGACTTAGTCGCACAGTACACGGCAACGAGTGACTCACCTCGACGACCGGCTTGACTGGCCATATTAATGATCTTTCCACCTTTGCCTCGATCAATCATTTTTTTAGCAACAGCTTGAAGAGTAAAAAGTGTCCCCGAAACATTAATATCGAAAACTTGCTGATAATCCTCTCGTTGAATTTCTGTAATGGGGGCTGCTGTAAAGATAGCTGCGTTATTAATCAGTATATCTATTCCACCAAGTTGATCTACTGCAGTATTTACAGCTTGATCTATACTATCTTGTTTGGTGACATCCATCTTAACAGCAAGAGCATTGGAGCCGATTTCTTGAGCGGCAGTAGTAGCGCCCTCAATATTAATGTCAGCAATTACTACCTTAGCTCCCTCTTTGGCAAAAGCTTCAGCAAAGAATTTTCCAATACCCCGTGCAGCCCCAGTGATAAAAACTACTTTATTTTGAAAACGCACTACTGACGCTCTCCTTCTTCATTGAATAAATGCAAATTTTCTTTTTTAGGTTGTAAAAATACTTCTTGGCCTCGATTAAAACTTTTCTCTCCATCTGCTCGAACTGTGAGTGTTTCAGCTACTCCAATATCTTGAATATGTAAAAACGTATCAGATCCCAAGCTCTCCGCCATTTTAACAATTCCTTTCCATTCACTCTGCTCTGAGGTAATGGAAATATGTTCGGGTCGAATACCCACCGTGTGCGCTCCTTGGGTTTTTGCCCATGGCCCTTCAATAAAATTCATCTTCGGAGAACCAATGAAACCAGCCACGAATAAATTTTTAGGATTTCGATACAGCTCGAGGGGTGTACCCACCTGTTCAATCACACCATGGTTCATGACTACAATACGATCTGCCATGGTCATGGCTTCAACTTGATCATGGGTCACGTAAATCATCGTGGTATTCAAGCGCTTATGTAATTCGGAGATTTCAAGACGCATTCCTACACGTAGAGCTGCATCTAAATTGGAGAGGGGTTCATCAAATAGAAAGGCAGACGGTTCACGAACAATCGCTCTTCCAATAGCCACACGCTGACGTTGTCCTCCCGATAGTTGAGCGGGTTTGCGCTCCAAATAATCATTTAAATTCAATACTTCTGCTGCTTTTCGAACCTTTTCATCGATGGCATCTTTGTCCATTCCCACCATTTTCAACGGGAAGGCTATATTCTTATAGACGTTCATATGAGGGTAGAGAGCGTAGGATTGAAAAACCATCGCCAAACCTCTTTTGGCAGGGGCATCTTGGCTTGCTTCTCTTCCATCAATTTGAATGGACCCGCTGGTGAGATCTTCAAGACCAGCGATTAATCTTAACAAGGTGGATTTCCCGCAACCAGAAGGTCCCACGAAAACTGTAAACTCTCCATCTTTAATTTCTAGATCTAAAGGCTTGATGACCTGAAGGTCTCCAAAGTTTTTGGTTACTTGTTTTAGTTCAATAAATCCCATTCTCTCTCCTTTACTTCACGGCTCCAAAGGTTAATCCGCGTACTAACTGTTTTTGACTAAACCAACCCAAGATCAAGATAGGGGCAATTGCCATCGTTGAGGCTGCGCTGAGTTTGGCAAAAAATAATCCCTCAGGACTAGAGTAGCTAGCAATAAAAGCAGTCAAGGTACCCGCCTTTGCAGCAGTCAGATTCAAAGTCCAGAACGACTCATTCCACGCTAAAATTAAATTTAATAAAATAGTGGAGGCAATTCCAGGAATTGCCATCGGAGTAAGCACATAAACTATTTCTTTCCATAGTGAAGCACCATCCATACGAGAGGCCTCTAAGATATCACGAGGAATTTCTCTGAAATACGTGTAGAGCATCCATACAATAATGGGCAAGTTGATCAACATTAAAATGATCACTAAAGCAAGACGACTATCCAAAAGACCTAATTTAATACAACCAATATAAATAGGATAGAGAACACCAACGGCAGGAAGCATTTTTGTCGAAAGCATCCACAACAAAATATCCTTGGTGCGCTTGGTAGGTACAAAAGCCATCGACCAGGCCGCTGGAACAGCTATTAGTATCCCCAGTAAGGTTGAGCCCCCAGCTACAAAAATCGAATTCCATAAAAATTTCATATAATCAGAACGCTCCTGGACAATCGCATAATTCTCCAAGGTCCAGTCAAAGAATAAGAACAATGGCGGATCGTTAATCGCCTGGCCTTCAGTTTTAAAACTAGTCAGTACCGTCCAGAGAACAGGAAAGAAAATAAGAAGCCCAATGGTCCAAGCAATAATGGTATTGACCATTTTTTGTTGATTTTTAACATTTCTAGCCATTTAACTCTCCTTGGCATCGAGGGATTTGCCCACGATCCTCATTAAAAAAATGGCCACGATATTGGCTAGAATAATAGCATAGACACCGCCAGCTGACCCCAGTCCTATGTTTTGACTTTCCAATACTCGCTGGAAGATCAAATAAGTAAGAGTCTTAGTTCCAAAGGCACCGGCCGTGGTAACAAAGATTTCGGCAAAAATTGAAAGTAAGAAAATAGTTTGTATGAGAATGACAATAGTGATCGCACGAGAAAGGTGAGGGAGGATGATGTATCCAAAGCGTTTGGTGTTATTCGCTCCATCCATCTCTGCTGCCTCCAGTTGCTCTCGATCCAAGGATTGAATGGCGGTTAGAAGAATAAGAGTAGCGAAGGGAAGCCACTGCCAACTCACAATTAAAATAATCGAGCCCATACTAAACTGGCTCAGCCACTCTAAGGGTTGAAGTCCAAAAAATCTCCAAAGGTGAGCCAAGATCCCGTTGATCGGATCCATAAACATATTCTTCCATACAAGACCTGAGACTGTTGGCATGACAAAGAATGGGGCAATGACTAGGATGCGCACAATCCCTTGGCCCCACATCGGTTGATCTAAAAGAAGAGCCAACAATACTCCAAATATAACAGTGATAGCTAAAACAAAACCGACAATAATTAATGTAGTATAGACGCTCGGCCAAAAAGAACTGGATGTCACAAAACGAACATAATTATCAAAACCAACCCAACCGAGATCACCACCTCGAAGTGGGAGATATTTTTTAAAACTGAAATAGAGAGTAGTTGTCAGAGGGGCTAGCATCCAGCCCAACAAAAGGATAACAGCAGGTGCCATCATGAGTCGAGCGACTCCTCGGGAATTGAGCTGACTGATCACTGGCTATTACCTTTGTATGAATTTGATTAACCTTAAAATAAGAGGGGTAGAAAATCTACCCCTCTTAGGAAATGAATTAAAGCTTATCTGTAACCAGCAGCTTCCATTGCGTCATTAGTAATCGCTTGAGCTTTTGCTAATGCTTCATCAATGGACTGTTGACCAGCGTATGCAGCTGAGAATTCTTGGCTGACATCAGTTGCAATACCAGCAAATTCTGGGATCGCTGCGAACTGAATACCCACATATGGGCTTGGATCAACTGTTGAATTTAGCGGATCTGCAGACAAAATAGAGTCTAAAGTCATCTTTGCGAAAGGAATATCCTTATAGTTTGGATTTTCGTAAAGTGAAGTTCTAGCTCCTGGAGGAACGTTTGCCCATCCTTCATTAGCTGCTACTAACTCAATGTAACCATTAGAAGTTGCCCACTCAATGAATTGCTTTGCAGCATCTTCTTTTTGAGTACCAGCTGGGATCGCTAGAGCCCATGCCCATAACCAGTTTGAGCGTACGCCCATACCGTTATCAGGTGCTAAAGCAAAACCAACACTGTCAGCTACAGTGGAGTCATTAGGATTAGTGACGAAAGATGCAGCCACAGTTGCATCAATCCACATACCACATTTACCCTGTTGGAATAAAGATAGGTTCTCATTGAAACCGTTAGTTGCAAATCCAGCAGGACCCGCATCTGTCATCATGTTGTAGTAGAAGTTTAATGTATCTGACCACTCACGTGTATCGAACTGAGCGTTCCAGTCTTCATCGAACCATCTCGCACCAAAAGAATTTGACATTGCTGTGATGAACGCACCGCCTTCACCCCAACCAGCTTTACCTCTTAGGCAAATACCGTTGATCTCATTATCTCTGTCAGTCATTGCACGAGCTGCTTTTGCAATAAAGTTCCATGATGGAGCCGCAGGCATCTCTAAACCAGCTTTTGCCATTAGGTCAGTTCTGTACATCACCATTGAGCTCTCACCGTAGAAAGGTGCAGCATATAAAGTACCATCATGTGATAAACCACCAGCCATGGCAGGTAATAAGTCACCGACATTGTAGTCAGCAGATAGATCATCTAAAGGAACTAACCAACCGTTAGCACCCCAGATTGGTGTTTCATACATACCAATAGTCATGATATCAAAAGCACCACCCTTAGTTGTGATGTCAGTTGTTACTCTTTGACGAAGTACGTTTTCTTCTAAAGTTACCCACTCAACTTTATGGCCAGTTTTAGCTGTAAAGTCGTCAGTTAAACCTTGCATACGGATCATATCGCCGTTGTTCACAGTCGCGATTGTTAGAGTCGTAGCATGACTTCCTGCATAGGTAACACTTGCAGTTAGCGATAATGCCAATACTGCAGATGAGATTAATTTTGTTATTCTCATGTTATCCTCCTAAATATAGATGAGATGATTCAACAGCAGAATTTTACTCGCGTCAATATTAAATTGACACGCGTAAAATATTTAAGCAGAGTCGCGAAGGATTAATTTGGCAGAATATAAGGTTTCTGGGCGCTTTTTCGATTTACCACCATTGTTGATAAGTTCAAATAAGGCGAGTGCGGCATTATCCGACACTGTGTGATAATCATGAGCAGCGGTTGTTAAGGGGGGTGAGGTGAATCGAGAGTAGGGGTTGTCATCGCACCCGGCGACACGCAAATCACAACTTTTAGTTTTTCCTACTTTAATACCCATCTCACTACAGGCTGCCAAAAATCCAATAGCAAGTCGGTCATTACTACACAGAATTGTATTGGTGCCCATTCCATTTTCTCTTAAAAGTTTCAAAGCACCCTGGCGACCAATCTCCTCAAACTCCCAACCCGTCCCCTCAATACTAATAACTTGAGGTTTGAGTTTCAAACCATCCATAATTTTAAGATAAGCCTCTCTTCTTTTATTTGCATTAGGGTTAGCTGGGTAACGCATTTCAAAAAAAATAGGAGCACTCCCCGTACTATTGAGGTACTCAACTGTTTGGGAAACAAAACTATAATTATCCGATCCAATAAAAGCTGCACCTAACCCTTCAATATTACTATCAAATAAAATGGTGGGAACGTTTTTACAAAATTTTTCAATTTTAGTTTTATCCGAACTTCGACGACCTAAAGGCGCCATTAATACACCCGCAGGTTTTAAAGAGCGAAGCGTATCGAGGATTGCATTTTCCTGAGCTTGCTCTCCGTGTGAGGAAAATAAAAAGGGTGTGTACCCAGCATCAATACATCGACGCTCTAAGTTTCGAGCAATCTCTGCAAAGAAGGGGTCAGAGACATAGGGAACTACAATACCAATATTTTTCGTAAGCTGGCGGTTTTGATTGATGGCATAAAAATTTGGATAGTAATCATATTTTTCTAAAGCAGCTTCGATTTTGGTTTTTAAACTTTCGCGAACACTGGAGGGATCATTAAAGAATTTGGAGATGGTAGGTCTGGAAATCCCGCTCACTTGAGCGAACTCCTCCATATTTTTTATCTTTGTTTTAACCATATCTCTAAAAAACGGATTTTAACGCGTGTAAAAAAAATAAACAAGAATACTTTTACACACAACTTTTTGATAAACCCTCTAAATTATAGGTAGAAGCAAGGATCGAATGTCTTATATAATAAGACAATGGGATGGTGGCTTGGAGAAGAGGAAAAGCAAGAAGAATCAACCATTCCCTACGCCAAATGTACTGAATGTGGTGATTACAAGGAAGTTTCCAAGAAATATATAAATAAGACAACCGAGGAGATGGTTACCATCTGCTATGACTGTGGAAAGCAACGTTATATCGAGTCCTTAATGGTCGTCTCAGCCATTGATGGGTTTGACGATCTTTAACTTAATCTATTTAATTTTACTGAACTGGTTTTTTTCTACTTTTATCTATGGTCAGATTAAAAACATCAGGTCTAGAATAATGGCCTGTTGCATCAAATCTTCTTCGAGAAGCTTTTGATAAAGAAATATCTATTTCACTATATAAAATTCCTTTTTCTTTATGGAGTGGTCCAGCATGCAAACCACCGAAGGGTTTATAAATCACCGCATCGCCGCAATTAATCCACTCGTCTTTATCTGGATAGATATGATCTTTATGAGGCATGTCTTCTGGCAAATCAGAAGCCTGAATGGCAGTAGCTGAACTAATAACCCAACAACCCCCTTCTCGAGATATATGATTCATTGTGGAAAGCCAGGGTTCGCCCTCATCCCACGTGGGAGCAATATAAATATCAATATTTTGAGCATATAAAGAATATCTGGCGAGGGGCATGTAGTTTTCCCAACACGCCAATGTGCCTATTCTTCCAACAGAAGTTTCTACGACATTTAACCCATTGCCGTCTCCTGGGCCCCAAACCATACGCTCAGGATTTGTGGGCATTAATTTTCGATGGTTGTTTAAGATAGAACCATCACTATTAATAATGATGATCGAACAATAAAGTGTTGACCCACTCACTTCTCCATCAATTTCTTGGTAACCAGCAACGATGACAACTTTATTTTTCTTTGCTGCATCTTGCAGGGGTTTCATATGACCCTTTGAAAGATTGACTGAATTCGCTTGCGAGATTTTAAACAAGTCATCAGTTAAACTCATTTCACCACCAGGTTTTAATCTCCAAACATATTCTGGGTATCCTGGAAACCAAGTTTCAGGGAATACAACCAACTTCGATCCTTGCTCAGCAGCAGTTTCTATAAGCTTTACCCCAAGCTCCATACTTTTTGTTAGGTTGAGATATTCAGGTGGTTGTTGAATGACAGCGACTTTTACCAGCTTATTTTCACTGTTGTAACTTTGATGATCATCTACCATTAGAAGTCATATTATATAATAATATAGGTAAGCCCATGATAATTTCATGGGCTTAAGATGCAAATTTAGTTGTTAGTTTTCAAAGGCGTAGCACCAGACTCTGTTCTCCATAAAAGTCCATCCTTTTTAAGATGTACCATCATTACAGCCTCTCTGTCACCAGAAGCAAAAGTAATGAAATCATGAACCACAAGAATGTCATCATTTTCATATAAACATCGTGGATTTTCTCTCTTCATGTTCTTCATGAATTCCTTCATTTCTTCTTCAGGGCTATCATCGGCTCGAGTGATGATTTTACCTGAAGAATGAAAAGTAAATTGCCAATCCTTATGAAAACAGGATCTATAAGTTTGAACATCTTGTTCGTTCCATGATTTTGCTAATTTATCAAATAACATCATTTTACTCCTAGCTTTTGTGATGATTGAGGGTTACTGTTCCTACTTTAGTTTCAATCGACACTCTTGAGGTTTCATCAATGCTCAGCCTTTTTGCTCTTGCTTCATCTGCTTTTTGCATAGTTTGCTCATCAGGGTAAAGCGTCACTGCCATTACTGTAGTCTCATTGAGACGCATAAACAAAAGTTGTGAGGCATCGGGAAATTCCTGAGGTGCATTGTTGATATAGTCTTGCTCTCGAGCATCACAAGTCTCTTTAGAGTTCCACTCTATGGTGGTAGTTCTTGCAATAGCCATTCTAACTGTCCCCCAGCTTTAATACTTCAGGAAAATTAGTAAACGCTGTATCGGCTATGGGAGTCATCACTGCAGAATTTACATCTACAACTTCTGCTCGGCGCCTTGTTAATTCTTCATCTGCTTGAAACTTTTGTAAATGTTCCATTGACTCAAAATGCATCACTGTATGCAAAATAGTTGGGTCATCTGCCTGGACTCCTGCAAAAATAAAATTCATCCCATATTCTTTAATTTTATCACCATTTTCCCGAACCATGTCTTTCCAATCCTGGAAATCTTTGATTAATGATATTTTACCCATTACTAACATTGGTATCCTCCTTATTTAAGTTCCAATCTATATTAGTTTTTTGTTCTTCCAGATGAAAATAAAATTTAGCATTTCATATAAAATTCACATTGGCGCGATAGCTGAATTATAGAATTAAAGTTTTGAGTAAAACTGCTTTTTAGCATTTATCGTAAGTGTTTGTATGTTTAAGTTAATTACAGCTATTATTTTTTTCCCTGGAGTTCTTCTGTCAAATGAATTGGTTTGCCAGTCAAATAAAGATCGCAATGGACACTTAAGTTTTTCTTTCACATCAGAAGGTCTCTCGTTAAATTCATGTGAAACCAAGCAACAAATCTGTAATTTTGTTGAGTTTAAACATCTTGAAAACCATACTTTTGAGACTTCTGGGTCATTTATCTTTAATGGAAGTCGCTCGGAAACACTGATCTTTGATGGAGCTTTTGAAAGATTGATTGTGAAGACGGATTACGCTTTATCTCGCTCTGGTGATCGCTTGAAATCAAAAAACATTCAAACTCAATTTGTTTGTCAAATAACTAATTCTATTTAAGATTTCTTCGTGCATATTTTCTATCATCCTAATTACGATATTCCTGTCCCGCCAACGCATCGATTTGTAGGCTCAAAGTTCTCTGATTTATATAATCACCTTCAATCTCAACCGTTTGCATCCGAATTAAAAGTAGGCGAACCAACACCAGCTCCCATGGAGCGCATTACTCGAGCTCACTCCTCTTCATATATAGAGAAAGTATCCCAAGACAAATTATCCAAAGAAGATCTTCGTCTTATTAATCTTCCTTGGTCAGAGCGACTTCGCAATCGTTCCTTTTTAGCTATCGAAGGAACCTACCTAACAGCAAGACAAGCTCTGAAGTCAGG
>Ga0255775_1003327_pt1 | contig 13397 bp, 19 predicted proteins | sample 011ome_26_FD_179973 | JGI IMG/M metagenome (GOLD analysis project Ga0255775, IMG submission 179973) | Coastal salt marsh microbial communities from the Groves Creek Marsh, Skidaway Island, Georgia - 011511BT metaG (version 2) | ecosystem: Environmental > Aquatic > Marine > Intertidal zone > Salt...
GAAACCCATAAGAGGCAACAAGACCGAACACGAGACTCGAGATGAAAGCCTCTTGACGCTCTTTTTTGTTGTTCGGATCCCTGACCTTTTCGTCTATATGTGAAAGACCAAATATAAGAGCCGCAACCAATATACCAAGCAGCGGAGGAACTCCAAGAGGTGCCGCTATGAATGAAAACCCGAGGGTCATCAATATAAGGTCCCGCCAGCTCAGAAGATTATTGATGGGGAGACCCATTATCTAATATCATGGACTAAAAATATTTTCATATAGTAGATAATGATATTCATTCTTTCGACAATCATATTTTCATACATCTATATCATCTTGAGGAAGTTGTTTCCTGCACCAACTTTGATAGACACAGTCTTCCCGCCGCTGATTTATTGGACAATTTCCCTGGCAGCCTTGGAAATGTTCATCGTCATTTCACCGTTCGGTCTCGTCGCGGGAGTGCCCATGCTGATACTCGTGTGGCAGGTGATTTCAACGTGGATTGATTATGTGTCCAAGCATTCAGGGAATCAGAAACTGAAAGAAGATAAGGACAAATTCAAGTACTTGCTTCTCACACCGGTGAGAGCCATCGTAAGTCTGTGGAATGCCATCGTCAATGGTCTATCTTCGTGGTTTAAGGTCGTCACAGAAAATTGGAACAATCTGATTAAAATTTACAAAGACACACTTAATCTCGTCTCAAACTCGTTCAAGTTTTTGTCCGAGCAAGCAACGAACCTCTGGGATGAATTGGTCATCGCTTTCAAGGCACTATGGGATCAAAGCATCAAACTTCTCAGACTGATTGTCAGCATGGGTGGGACGATTGATGAAGACATAGCACCTCCACTCCCAGAACAATTTGTGAAAACCGAATACCCTCAATCGAGTTCCCCACAGCTGGAATCGGTCGGACAATCGTTCGAACAACAGGCAGCATCCATCGTTTCAGCCGCGAGTTTTTTTAGATGATGATATTAGTATGGAATACTACATTCTGACAGGTTTCTTAACACTTATGCTTGGACCATTTGTAGGTTTTATTCCACCCGTGTTATTCCTTTTGTATTACCCGATTACTAAATTAGTATTCAAGGCACTAAAAAAGGATACCAAAAAACTGGATGACTTTTACTTGGCCATCCCGAGATTTTTCAATTTTACCACGATAACCAACTTCATAATCAATTGGATCATCATGCCTCCAATCAACTTCGTTTCGTGGCTACCAGAAGCCATTCTGTCAATTGTGAAATTTCAGACAAAGGTCATTGAATTCTTACTTGTCACCGTTCCCAAACGCACATTCAAAGTTATAGAATTTCTTGTGGACAACTTGGTCATTGGTTCCATCAGGTTCTTTACAAACTATTTTATAAGATTCACAGATTGGATAGCCAGTGGAAATGCCGCCGACTACTTTACGGAAGCCATCATATTTTGGTTCGAACTCTATTTTTTCCAAATTCAACAACTTTTCAATCTTGCTATAAGTAGCATGTTTGGACATATATTTGGCAAGGATCCTGTTATCGATGTCATTAGACTTCCAGACGATATGTTCTTGTTGAACATGATAAAAATTTAATCTAATTTATTTCTAGATGGACATCCTTGCCTTACTACTAGATTGGTTTCTTAACTTTGAAAAAAAGATACTCATCGTGCCAGACGCAATAGCCAATTTTTTCATCGGGATACGCCTAGCCTTTGTGAATCTGGCATCTTCGGTTGGACAAGCCATCGTAGATTTCCTTAGTCTCGTGGGAACCAACATCGTGACTCAAGGCAAAGCACTGGCGAACTACCTCACCAATCTCGGAAACTCAATCGTGAAAGCAAAGAATTGGGTTGTAAAGTTCAATTCAGATTCGGTAAACTATGCAATCAAACTCTATGGTTGGGCACTGGTGACCGGGTGGAGGTGGCTCAGTCAATTCGTCATAGCGCTGTTCATGCTTTCAATCGAGTTCCTCAAAGATTTTGGAAACGCATTCATGGAATCCAGCCTTAGCGCAATACCAAGAGCCATCACAAACATGATATTTAACATCCCAGGTTTCAACTTGATTCCCGGCATCGGTGCAGTAAAGGATGGAATTTCAAAATCCATGGAACAACTATTCAAAGTTGGCGGTTCAATTACACCATCAGGTATCGATATTGGAGGAGCTATAAACGGCGCACTCAACGCATTCGCAAGTGCTGTGGAAGATGGAGTCAAATCGTTCTTTGGACTTTAAGGTTTCCACGCAAGGAACCAAGGCAGGATCATCAACCCCAATGCCAAGATCACGAGGTCAATTTTAAGCACCTTGTTCTTGATATCGGGACACCAGTTCTTGTACTTCTGGATCTGCTCGCTGTCCTTGGGCTTTGCCCACCAGTAGAACAAAGCCAGGTAGGTCGGTCCGAGGTTGCGCTGACACTGATACCAGTGATCGTACCACGCAAGAACGATGTACGGGAAGTACAGAAGACCCAACAGCACCCACTTGTTCTTCGGCGGAAGATACCAGTACCCACTCGCCAACGCCAACGTGAACCAAATGCACTTCCAGTTGGCCACGGGCTGCGTCTTGTCACACTGATCTTCCATTTATAATACGACCATATAATAATATGCTCATCCAAGGCAAAATACCAGAGTCCCATGAAATGACCATCCTTCGAAACCACTACAAGAGCAACGGGAAAACCACAGACCACGAATGGATCGATGAAATCAAGGACCCTACTATAAAGAATGCAATTGACACACTCAGAAACTCCCCAGAAATTCGTGAAACCATATTGAAAAACTACCCAGGTTGGTCCATACGACCCGTTCCGTCAACCGATGAAGTGTTCGTCAGTGTATCACCAGTGGATGCCAAGGCGAGTGACCGAGTGCTCGTGGACTGTCATTATGATTCGCCTATGAAGTTTATAGAGGGTCCGAGTAGGTTCGTCAGAGTGATTCTAGCACTGAATGACAACTCGACCGTTTTCACACAGGTCGGTGACAAGACCAGTAAGCTGACCACAGGAGATTTTAACGGTATCGAATACAACAGGGATTATCATTGTGTCCGTGGAACCATCCCGAGCGGAAAGACACGTCTCATGCTGAAAATACATTTCATCGTGATTCCGAAAGGAACACCGGAAATTTTCAATAAATGGCTTGTGTTCATCAACTGGACGTGGGCAAAAGTTTCTCGCTTCTTCATGAATTTATCACGAAGTCCGTCAAATCCTCTGGAATACTTGATTGCATATCTTATTCGATTTGTAACATTTATCTATGCTCAAATATGGTATTTCATAGCTCTGATAATTGTTGCGTGGTATTTAAAGAAAAGATTCTATACATGAATACCAAAAACATGCAAACCTTAGTTGTTCAGAAGATGCATTCTGATGCTATGTTACCGACACGGGGCACAGAACTTTCCGCGGGCTATGATCTCTATGCCTGCTCGGACTGCGTGGTTCACGAAGGCAAGAGGTTCGTGGTTCCCACTGGGATTCGCGTGAAGATTCCCGAGGGATGCTATGCACGCATCGCCAGTCGCTCGGGTCTGACCGTCAAGCATGGCATCGAGGTGGGTGCCGGCGTCATCGACAGGGACTACGAGGGTGAACTCAGGGTTGTTCTGTTCAACCATGGAAACCGCCCGTTTCACATTAAGCAGGGTTATCGCATCGCTCAGATGATTCTGGAGCGTTATGAGCATTGTGACCTTGTCGAGGACCCGGATCTGTATCCACAAATTCCCATTCAGGATCATCCGGTGGCTCCCGACCCGTCAGAAATCCCAGACCCTCAGTTCAAGCCAGACCTCATCGATCACGCAAGGAATCAGGGACTTGGACCTAGGAGCGTAGGAGGCTTTGGATCCACTGGGGTTTAAACAAAAAACACTATATTAGTTAAATGACGTTCTTTCCTGCACTTTATGGCAAAGATGCCAAAGGAAAGACTCGCATTTGGCAAGTCGAGGTCGTCAATGGAATGATTAGACGAACCACAGGTCTTATCGATGGTAAAAGATCTGTGACGGAACGCCCTCCCGATGCCAAACGCAAGACTCCCATTGAGGAACAAGCAGCTCAGATGTGGCGAAAACAGGTCAAGTTGGGGTACATGGACAATATTCAATTGAGATCCGAAGTTGTCCTCAGACCCATGCTACTCTACTCGTTTAGTTCGAGGTCCTATGGGATTGATGGTGACATTCGCTTTCAGCCCAAGTTGGATGGTGTCAGGATGCTTGCCGGCTTTTCTGGCGGTGGACTCTTGCTTCAGTCCAGGAACGAACAGAGGATTGAACATTTGACCCACCTGGAGAAGGCGCTGGAAGGAAAGTTGGAAGAGGGCGAGTTCTTGGACGGCGAACTCTTCTGCAAGGACTTGGACTTTGAACAGATCACCAGTGCCGCTCGGGGTTCAGAAAGTCCCTATGCACCCAAGCTGGAATTTCACTGCTTCGACTACTTTCGCCTCAGTCAGTTGGATATGCCTTTCATGGAACGCTACGAGAGACTCAAGGAAATCATCAAGTCAATCAAACACCCCATGATCAAGATCGTTCCAGCCTATCAAGGAACCGCCAAGGACGCCGACAGGTATCACGACAAGTTCGTGGCAGAGGGTCACGAAGGTGTGGTGGTTCGCGTGGCTGATAGTCCCTATTTGCTCAATAGGCGCTCGTCCCAGTGCATCAAGTACAAGAAGATGATGACCGAGGAGTTTGAAATTGTGGGCGCCGAGGAAGCAGAAGGCAAGGATCGTGGGACACCCATCTGGATCTGCGAGACCAAGGACGGTGACACATTCAAGGCCCGACCCAAGGGAACAATGGAGAGTCGAAGGGAGTTGTGGAAGAACCGAGGGAAGTTGATGGGTGAAATGCTCACCGTTCAATTTCAGGGACTCACCCAAGATGGAGTTCCTCGCTTTCCCGTGGCACTCGCCGTAAGAAATTATGAGTAATATTAATATAATGGTTTCACCAGAACAATTACATAGTCTCAGATTGTCACGACCAAACCTCATGCTAATTCATGTAGGTTCACAGAAGCATTTTAATAATTGCAGGCTTCCAAACTCGATCAATTTTCCCATGGTGGAGTTTGATCGCATCAATGCCACCCTTGCCGGTGAAAATGATCCCAAGCGAATCGAAAAGAGATCATACGAAGAAAAAGTTCTTCGGGAGAGATCCGATCGCCTGTTGTTGGCGCGGGGTAGGGTGATCACAGCAACCGACGATGCGAATAATGCTAGGATAGCAGAGAATAATGCTAGGATTGCCTTTGAAAACGTGAGACCGTTGAAGAACATCGAGCCCATGGAGTTTTCTCAGAAGTCCAAGAAATTTGAAGACGCAACCAAGTTGAAGATCATCAAAGAAACTGATTTGGAGAGGGCGTTCCGAATGTACGACGTTGAAGTCGCCAGACAGAATGAACCCATCGTGATGCCGACGACAAAACCGGATACGCCAAGTGAGCCACCCAAAGAAGATGAAAAGGTAACTTACATGGACGTGGAAAAACGAGGGGAAGGTCTTTTCTCAGGAACGGGTCGAACATTTCCTGGATTCGACCAAGCCATCGTGCTCTACGGAAACAACAAGCAGTCACTGGTTGCCAAGATGGCCAAGGTTCATATGAATGAATATGGTTTCACTAACATATTTGTCCTTGAAGATGGGTTGGAAGGGTGGAGGGACAAGGGTCTTCCGGTGGAGGGAGATTGTGATGTGATGTTAATTAGAGAATACATTCGTTAGTAAGATAAATGTCAGAAATCCGTGTTGAGAAGCATGGGTTCGTACGTCTTGTCGATACAATGCCGAGGGAGGATCTTGATCATGCTATAGTGCAAGCCGCCCGCGTTTCGTATGGAGAAGGCACAAAGAGTGTTCGGAGTGACCGCGGATTGATTCGCTACCTGCTTCGTCACGCCCACACAACCCCGTTTGAGATGGTCGACTTCAAGTTTCACATCAAGATGCCCATCTTTCTGGCTCGGCAGCACATGCGTCACCGGACCGCCAGTATCAATGAGATTTCGGGTCGCTACTCGCAGCTGCCCGAGGAGTTCCACGTTCCGGCCGAGTTCCGTGGTCAGTCCAAGGTGAACCACCAGGGTTCTGAGGGAGTGTTGGATTCGCCCGAGTCCATGGTGCTGTTGAGGGACCAGAAGGCTTCGTGCGAACAGGCATTTGAGGTCTATCAAAGCTTGCTCGACCATGGAGTTGCCCGAGAGACGGCGCGGGAGCACCTGCCCCTGTCGACCTACACCGAGTTCTATTGGAAGATCAACCTGCACAATCTTCTTCACTATCTGCGTCTCAGGATGGACAGTCATGCCCAACCGGAGATTCAGTTGTACGCCAAGGCGATGTACGACCTGGTGAAGCCACTGATTCCAGCGGTTGCCGAAGCCTATGAGGACTATGTGCTTGGGTCCGTGACCCTTTCTAGACTGGACCTTGCGAAAATAAAGCAAAATCTTCTTGAGGGGGTGCATGAACCCTACCCTTCACAGAGCGAGGAACAAGAGTTTTTAGAGAAGCTCCGTGTTCTTGGGGTCGTCTAGATTTGTTCGGTGGCTTGTATCGCTCTCCGGGACCAAGTTCGCGGGGTTCATAGGTCTTGGGCGGAGGAATGACCGGTTTTGGTTTGGGTTCTTTGGTCGTCGCAACCTCTTCAATTGTTTCCTTTTCCTGCGAAGAAGCCGAGATGATTGTCTGAATTCTTTTCCATGTTTCTTCATCAAGTTCTCCTCCACCCAATTCATCTTCACGGAACCCGTAAGAAAGGTAGATCGCCATGCGTTCTTCAAACGTCTTTCCTTCGAGTTCTACTATGAGCTGCTGACATTGTTTGTTTGTTATGACATGGTGTCTGTGTAAAGCCATGCCACATCCTTCCACTGGACAGAGTGGATAGTAACGTCGCGTGTTTGTATCACAACGTTTGTGACATATTTCATCGTTGTCACTCAAGTGGACATCAAGTTTATTAACTATAATTCTATTACATATTGAACATTTTGTAATTGGGACGAGGTTTAGGCGACACTCGTGATGAACGTGATGACCGCAACGGACGTTGACTTTGCAGACGAAGGAAATGTCTTCACCACAGATACTACACATTCTAAATATCTTCCATGTCTTTTCTTTAACGCTTCATCACAGTGCCACACATCCTGCAGGTGATAAACAAGGTCATCGGCTCATCTGCGCTGCGCGTTTGTTTCTCCACATAGGTGGTCTTCATGGATTTGCACTTGCCACACTTGAACATCCCGTCCTCGTATTCCTCGGGCTTCTTCTCGACTACCTCCTTCTTGGGTTCCTGATACCAAAGGTCCCATATCTCCTTAGAGTCGAATGTGTTGGGCTTGAGTTCACCTGACTTGATCCTGTCCAGAAACTTGGACTTGTCGTTGTTGCGGATCGCGTAGATCAGTGATCTCATCCGGTTCGCGTAGAGGCGTTTGAACTCTGGATTCTTCCAGTTTGCCCGTGTGTCGTTCTCGCTGATGACCGTGGCGTTTTTGAAAGGCTTTGGCACCTCGACCATGTAGTCGCTCAGGTTCGATGAAATGTGTTCCGAGAGCTTGGCATGCTCAGCTTTGAGTTCATCGTTCGCATGTTTCTTGTCTAAGAATGATGCCCTTTCTGCACGCGTCCAACACGCTTCAGAATTGATGAAGATGTCTCGCTGTATCTGAACCAGACTGGTCATCGTGTCCCTGCGAACTTGTGTGAGTTTCTCGTGTATCTTTTCCATCTTACCAAAACGTTTCATGTTCAGAAGGTGTAAAAGCCTCTTAAGGATGCGCTTCCTCTTGGGGATGTCAGGAAGGTCAAGGTATTCTTCTTCCTGGCCTATGAAGACCTTGGGCTTGAAGGAAGGTCGACGAATAAAGTAGCGTTCCAGTTTTTGATTGATCATTGACAGACCCTTCATCTCGTTCTCCATCTCTTCGATGTCTTTCTTGACCAAAGTAAGAAGTCGCTTGAGTCGTGCCTGGTCCAGAAGTCTTTTACTGACCTTTTTGATGGGTGGCACAAAGGTTTCACCAACCATCTTGTTCTTGATTTCCAAAAGACGTTCCTGCTTTTCCACCAGTGGTGTCTTGCGCTTGACCACTCCACTTTCAGTAACATCAAATATGTAGTTCCTCTTGGCGAGATATTCCGTCCAAACCTTTGAGTTGAACTTTTGTAACTCCTTCATATTTTCGTTCACGTCGCCGGGTTTCATTTGCTTGATGCACCAGTTCTTGGCGCCCTTGCTGAGGTGAGTGGCCAGCGCATCCGCCTTGCTCTCGCTCACCAACCCAGAGTCAATGAGCGCGGTCGTCGCGAGTGCGATGGATTTGGTCTCCATTGTGTCGGATGTCTCCTATCTCTGACCTCCATGGAGGTCGTCGCTCCCTGAATAATTATTTCAACTTCTTCACTTGAAGGGCTTGGGAGTTCCTATTGCGCCTGACTTCATTGGGATCCTGACCAGGTTTGGTGGCACCTCCTGCCTTTTTATAGGTTTTCTGATGGAGGCTCCAAAATTGTTGAGATCCCACACGGAAGTTCTGATGAATCTTTGCCTTGTACCAGAACACGCAGTCCTCGATCCGGTTTGACTTGGACGTATTGTCCAGCACCAAAACCTCGTAATTTTCAGTACACGCCGTCATCACCTGATTGAACATATCAAAGTTGGGGAAGATTCCGAAGAATGCCTTGTATAACTTTTCTCGGTTCTGGATCACATTTTCTCGTGCGATGAACACGTAATCCACATTGGCGCGGAGATCCGGACTGAGGTCCATGCAGTACTGCATCGTCAACATGAAAAAGATTTTCCAGTGGCGACCGTTCATGAAGCACTGGCGAATACACGCGTCCTTCAGAAATCGTCGATCATACATACAATCATCCATCAATATGAAGGCTCCAATGTCCCTGGACGTCAGTTCCTTCTTTCCTGGTGGCGGTTTCATGTTCACCATCTTCCTCTGTCTGTCGATGACCCTCTCGATGATGTCCTTGTCATATTCACCGTAGATGAACAAGTCCGGAATGAACTGTTGATACCAGTGATTGCCTTCCTCGGTCGCAGACATTACCACGCCTGCCGGGAGATGCTTCTTGTGGTAGAGGATGTCTGTCACCAACGTCGATTTCCCTGTGCCACGCTTGCCAATAAACACACACACCTTATCGTCACCCATTGAAGCGGGGTTGAATTTTTTGAGTTGAATGTTCATATCTATTAGTCGTATGTATTTTTTGAAATCTTTTTTTGACACATCATAATAGTATGCGGCTTGCCGTCACAGGATACCAAGACACCTTTCTGACAGGAACGCCCGAACTAAGTTATTATCAAAAAGTTTTCACCGATCGCGCGGGGTACACGTCCGAGAACCTTCGTCTGGCTTTTAATTCTGATATCCGTTTTGGTGGATCGAGTATTTGTACGATAGACAATGACACGTGTGATATCATAACGGGTTTCTTTCTGAATTTCAGTTATATAAACACACAGACAGTCCCACAGGATGCCGCTCATGCTTTCATAGAACGTGCAGAACTTCTGGTGGGAGGACAGACCATCGTGAGTCTTACTGGAGAATACATGGCAATTATGTCGGATCTTACGGATTCGCAGAGGACGCGAAATAGCAATGATGCCCTCTTGGTTAGAAATGTCTCACCAACCTCCTACGGCACGAGTGCGCCTTCGAAAAATTTCATTGTTGAGCTTCCATTTTTTGGAAAAGGATACGAAAATGCTTTCCCTCTTTTGGCTCTGAACAGACACACGATTGATTTGAGACTCACCTTGCGAACTCAAGCCGAACTTGGCAGTGTTACACTTCCTAATATCGAAGTCAACCTGCAGGCTGCCTATCTTTCGGAAGAACATAGGCAATTTTTCCTTGGAAAACAAATGGATTACGTAATTAGACAAACACAACTTGCACGAGTGACTTTAAATGATCTCAATCAGATACGATTCAAAACCGAATTTGAAAATCCCGTAAAGGAATTCATCCTGGTCGTACAAAATGACTCTGGGACCGATGGCGTGTTCGATTATAGTTCAGGCGCAAGTTCAAATTACTCGAGTTACTCCAACGATCAAGTGACGCGGTGGAAACTTTTCTTCAATGGACAAAACTATTTTAACCTTGATCAAATGAAAATGAGAGCCATTCAGCCCTACGAATACTACACACAGACACCAAGCTATAAGGTGAACGTGTTTAGTGTGGGTCAAAATTCTGGTACATTCCCTTCCGGTACGGTCAACATGAGCCGAATTTCCAGTCAGATTTTCGAACTAACTCTTGTTGATAATAGCGTATCGCGTAAAGCAAGACTCTACGCGGTAAACTTTAATGTCTTCCGCTGCCAAGGCGGACTCGGTGGAACATTGTTTGTCTAATCAAGCTTGATCTCGCGACGCTTCTTGTCCGAAGTTCGCATCTTGAAGAACAGCTTGAGCACACCATCCACGTAACTCGCCTTGTAACCCTCATCCGATACATCCACGTAACTGGGCAAATCGAATGAGGCACTTCGGTTCTCACCGTAGCCAACGGTCACCTCATGGTCGTCCGAAGAAAGCATGATCTGGATGTTATCCTTACCCACCCCGGGGAGATGCATCTCAATCTCAAAACCCTCATCTGTGGTGTGGGTACGCTTGTATAGATATCTGTCAGCCATTTTAGTATTAAACTGCTTCTCCATGTTGGGAAGCTCATTCAGAACCTTGGACGTCGTGTCCAAAAGGTCATAAAGATCGCCATGCCGAAGAAAAGGTAAAAAAGCCATTGTACTTTATCTTGGAATCTTTTCTTTAATTATCTTCCACTCCTCCCAGTTGGGTGATCGCGTGTCCGCCACACAGACCTCCGCAATCAACCGCATTGGAGTGGGATACACTGAATATACTTTGTCGTAGGGAAAGAATGAGTACAAGTGACTCAGGTGAGGCGTGTGCTTGATGTCTAAATCTTCCACCTCGCACTCCCAGCCAAGCGCATGCAGAGGATCGATCGCATATTGCTTTCCGATCTTTCCATACGAATTGAAATTCACGACGTTGTAAAGTTTTCCAAGGTTGTCAGGATCAGGTACGGTCGCATGATTGGTCGAGATGGTGATGTGTGGGATGTGCCTAAACTTGTAGACCCTGGTCAGAAGACGATGATTCAGTGGCACAAGCCAGACAGAATAACCATACATTACTATATATGAAGGATCTTTCTTTAAGTCAGAAGGTGGGCGTGGCCATCGCCATCGCTCCGACCGTATTGATGTTCGGACCCATTCCGATCATCCTGGCTTCAGGGGATTTCTTCATGCGTCAAATAATTAAACATAAAGTCCAAGATAACAGTGTGAAGTTCAAGCCCAGGTAGCCTCTTTCCGAGTGGATTGCCTGGGTGATTTCACATTGTTCTCCGGTAGCTCAGTTGGATAGAAGCGTGGGACTGTTAATCCCAAGGTCGTGGGTTCGAGCCCCACCCAGAGAATTTTTGTTGATCTGTAAAAATTTACTTGTCAACAAAGTACCTGCGGGCCAGATAGAAACCGACCGCGACGATAAGACCGCTGGCAGCCAGACCCGCAAGACTGCGAGATCCATCCTTTGACATGAAGTTGGGGATGTAGACCGCCAACTTTGCCTGGACATCAGGATAGAATACCAGACCGACAAGGACCGCTACGATCAGCGCCTCGTACTGCTCCTTGGTCAGACCGAGGGGATACTTCTTTTCCACCGGCGGGGCGGGAGCCGGAGCGGCAGCCGGGGGAGGGGTGGCGGGAGGCTGAGGTGCCTGCTGAGCCATGAGCATCTCATGGGGAGCCACGGAGGCCTGAGGTGGGATCACGGTGTGCATATCTGCCGACATCATATTGTTCATGGGCTCCTCATAATCGAGATCCGAGATGGGAGTGGAAAAAGCCATGCTGCTCATCTGCATCGGTTTATCTTGCTGTTGAGTGTCATTATTTTTTCGCTCCAAAGCCATTCTTTGTGCTTCGTAACCAGTGTCCCTCTCGGTCTGAGATCCAGGCTTCGGAACATTGAGACCCGTGCCTGCACCATTGTCGGGTACGTTCGGACTGTAGGTCAGAGGTGTTCCGCCCCCTCCCCCGGAATTCAAATCGTACATTTCCATTTCTATTAATGAAAAACAATCATTTGAGCCTGCACTGACGCATCTTTTCCATAGCACGTTGCCTTTGCCATGTCACCTGTGTCTCGGTGATGTTCATGGCTTGTGCCACCTGAAACGCACTCATATTGTGTATGTAAAGACATGCGATGACCGCCCTCTGTTTCTGGTTCAAACAAGACATGATATCATCAACCTCGTTTAGAGATTCCGATTCCGGTTCGGGGTTGTATACCTCGGCCACCGGCAGGTAGTCTAGGGCCTTCCTGGTCTTCTGAACATACCTCGACATGTATGACTTTATCCACGGATAAGCATACGTCGACAATTTAACTCCCTTGGATGGATCGTACTTGACAATCGCGCGGTGCAGTCCCAACGTCCCCTCCTGAACAAGATCCTTCCTAGAAATACCTGGTCGCTGGTATCTGTAGGAAAGTTTGTGAACCAACCCAAGATTCTGGTGCATAATCTCAGTCGTGGTCTTCATGTTTTTTCTAGTTTCCGCCCTTTTTCTTTAAACGAAGATCGCTCGAGTGACCACACCCGCGCTTGCGGCAGTTGGTTGCCTTGGGTGGAAGGCGGGCATAGCACCTACGACATACCTTCTTGTCGCAGTTGTACTTCCTCGCCAACAAGACCAATGAAGGCTCGATCATCCCACCTCGTAGACGAAGCACCAGATGGAGTGTGGACTCCTTCTGAATGTTGTAGTCCGAAAGGGTCCGCCCGTCCTCCAACTGCTTCCCTGCGAAGATCAACCGCTGCTGATCAGGTGGAATGCCTTCTTTGTCTTGAATCTTCGCCTTCACGTTCTCAATCGTATCTGATGAATCAACCTCTAGCGTAATAGTTTTGCCCGTTAACGTCTTACAAAAGATCTGCATTCTTAATATTAATCTCCAGAATTATAAATGATTGGCGTCGTCGCTTTAACTACTTTTTTGGTTTTCTTCTTTGAAGGGCTTGTCCATTACAATATTGGTAAGAACAAGCTGACCAAGTTGCAGTTCCCACAGGGTCGGGAAATCTTCCAGTGGATCTTCACACTGACCTTCTTCAGTCTGTTGAACGGCGTCCTGGCATCCTACGCCGAGGAGGTCGTGTAACGTGAACTTCGCATGATCTTCCACAGAATGATGACAAGTATGGTGATGGTAATCATGTGAATGATTGCCGTGCAAGTTAAATAGT
>Ga0255775_1003335_pt1 | contig 13365 bp, 24 predicted proteins | sample 011ome_26_FD_179973 | JGI IMG/M metagenome (GOLD analysis project Ga0255775, IMG submission 179973) | Coastal salt marsh microbial communities from the Groves Creek Marsh, Skidaway Island, Georgia - 011511BT metaG (version 2) | ecosystem: Environmental > Aquatic > Marine > Intertidal zone > Salt...
ATTCAAATTGACGATGACTGCCCTTATGTGCTGGACACCAGTTCCAGTCGCCCTTATCAAATACGCCCCATGCCCAACAGCTATTACAACTGGTAGGATTTTGAATCGTGACTATTCCATCTCCACTCTCACAAACTTCTGGCGTGAATCCACTAATAACAAACGTTTTTACTCCCAGCGCCCATGCAAACCAGCTTAGTCCACTACTAATGCCAACGAAAAATTTACTACTCAACATCATGCCTGCAACCTCTTCCAAGGCTTCTGGCGCCTGTTCATCGCCCGCAAATCCACCCTCTTTACTAGTGTGAATCCAATAGTATTCGGGCATTGTGGCCCTCAGTTCTTGCCATCCCATTTCCCGGTTCCAGTATTTGGCTCCAGCGGTAGATTGGGTTGCAAAGGTTACAATTGGTTTCGGGCGTTCTACTAAGGGAGCTTTTTGGAATTGGGGTGCTAGCTGGGGTTTCTCAATCCTAAAGTGATCTGGGGCGATTCCAAGTCGGTCACTTGCGATTTGTGCTAAGTGAATCTTACGCCAATCGTTGCGGTGTTCATCCCGTTTCCATGGGTCCTCCATGTTATAGAATACTCCGAGGTAAATCTTTGGCAGCTCTGCTGGTAATTGTGAGACAATCTGTACACCGCGGCTGGCGTAGTATTCAGTGTCCCACAGCCAATTCTTAAAGGTTTTAACCCAAACCTTTTCAAATCCCCAGTACTCCTTGAATCTGAGAATCTGACCCATCCAGGCCAGTGAGTCTCCAAGGCTTGAAGAATCAAAATGGACCGCCACTTCACCACCCTGGGTAGTTATAGTCTCCGACCAAACCACACTGCCACCACTGAGTATTTCGACTCTCCAAGGGGTAAACCAATGTTGAGATGGGCTGTACCAGAAGCCTTCTTGGATAGGGGTTTCATAAACTACTCGGTCTTCTGTAGTGTCAATAAATCTGACGGTGTGGGGTGACGGGGGCAGTTGGTCTACATGTAACTTTACGTATCTGTCATATGTTACACTTGCTTTAATATCAATCGTTACTTCTGGCGCGGTATGAGTTTCTGAGTAATGTGCAAGCATTTGTTGTTTAAAACGCTCTACGTCATTAGTCGGCGGCATAAAATCTCCTAAGTTTTTTCCTGACTCTATGAGTTCTCTGAGTAAGATAGTGGCATTTTCCTCTAAATCATCTGAGAATGGAATAATGTAAGAGGTAAACATGTCTAAATACTGCGGAAGATTGCGAGTAAATGTTGGTAGACGATGGGCGATCGATTCACGTAACGAGAGTGGTGCACATTCCCAAGTTGAATTGAACATGAATGCATCTGCTGCTTGATAGAACAGGTGAGTGTCATGTCTTTCGCCCCAAACTGTAACGTTGGATGGCAAGTTCTTCATGATTGGCTCCCAATAGTCTTGGAAGTTGCCGGCTTGATTTCCTACGAAATGAAACTGAAACTTTCCAGGATAGCGTTCTTCGGCAATGCGTGCAATTTCAACACCTTCACCTTGATTTTTTCCAGAGGTCCATAGACCAACATTAACTACATTGATCTTATCTGGAAATCCAAGTTCCAATTTCACTGAATCCTTCTGATCTTCTGAAACTGCTAGGTTTTCGATTGGGTACTCGACTGTACTGCCAGCACTTGGTGTTCCTTTAAAGTTATTTAATGGATGGTATGGAGTACAGTACATATAAGAGTTTGGGTGCCAAGTCTTACGGTCGTGACCCATCCAAATATTGTGACATGTTTCTACAATTTGGTAGGGTCTGTCGCTTCTGTATATTTTAGATAGAGTTCGATTAGAGATCTTATTACCAACGTCGAATGATTCTGGTGTCTCCTCAATATGTATAATATCAGGTCTTATTGTTTCTATTGCCTCGAGAAGAAGTTCCTCTTTCTTTTCTGGAGTGTTGCCTTGAGTATTCAAATGTAGATTATCACCAAGCAATTCTTTTAGTTGATTCTTTTGAACTACAAATTGGTCTGAATAATTACTGAATTCGAATACGTGAATATCTAAGTCCTCTTCGTTGATTAAGGCTTCAACTCTTTTCAATAAGAACTGTGGCATTCCACCAGTTGAAAGGTGAGGTGCAACAAATAGAATTCTTTTCTTACCCTGTTGTTTTATGGTTTCAATCATCTTATCAATTTCTTGTGGGTCTTTTGCACCATGGAAAGTTGCAATGTCCTCTTTTCTAGGAGGTATAGCAAACCATGGACCCTTTCTTGTTATTCTTTGATTTGGATTAAATTGAGATGTATATGTTTCTTTTACCCGTTCTGCATTTTGGGCATTAACATATACTAGTGGCATTCTACTATTATAGTTATATTTCCATAGTAGAACATTAACTATTGTTTCTTCATGGAATGGAGCATATTTGTTAGGATTGCTCTTTATTTCAGGAAGTTCACATAGTGATCGCCATTCTTTAATAAATGGTAGATTAGACTCAATTACTGAAATATAACCAGTCTGTACATATCCCATTGGGAACCTATGGTGTTGTTCTTGTTTTACACCTAATAGTTCGCATAAATTATGTTCAAGTGTCTTTGAAAGGTCTGGTACATCGGCAACAAATGGATTACCTTTACCATCAAGTATCATCACTTCATCTATACCCTGAGTAAACATTGGGTGATTGATGTTGATATACTCAAACAATTTATCAATGTTATTGGTGGCCACTGAATCACCATCTAAATAGACAACATGCTTTGCTTTGTTTTCAAGTGCATGTTCAAGTGCATCTACTTTTTTAGTAATTATATCGTAAATCTTATAAGACTTTCGGTCAACATAATTACTTCCATCGATATTTAAGAATTGATTACCATCACGAACATCAAAATCTAACCGGATGGTTTCATCAGCTCCCTTTACCTTAACTGAAGAGTTTACAACATAAACAATAATTGGAACGCTAGAAAATGTTCTAACGCTCTCAATCATTTTTTCTACGATAGGAACATAATTCTCATCGCAATGTGTAATAAAAACTCTATCTAGTTTCATTTATATTCCTCGTAGGACTTCTCTTCTACGAGTTTAGATCCAGTTAATAGATTGATATCCTTTTTCACGACAGATCTCTCATCATTTGTATAGTACACTGATCTTGCCAACTCAATAAAATCATCATTAAATAATTCCATTCTCTCATGTTCACGGATTTGATCCTCGATGTTCCATAAGGTTAGGTTAATGTTGTATAGATCTTGTTGCAATCTTTCAAGTTCTGGTTGTTGAACTGTCATGTTATAGATTTGCATCACTGATTTTTCAAGCACATCTTTCTCAACCATTACATTCTTTAGCTTCTCAGCATCTGTAATGTGTTTTGCCTTAATTTGCAAAATTGTGTACTTATCAATGATTTCTCCGTTTGATACTTCAATAGTCATAATTATCCTGCAGTTACAGTATTAGAGTTAACATAATCACTTAAAAATTCGCCAGCTGCCGCAACAAGCACTGAGTCTCTGACGCTTAGTGCTCCAGATCTTTGTGCTGCGTTTGCTGCCGACAATAGGATGTTAACAGCTCCTGGTAAATTCATTGCTTTTGCCTCTTCGAATGGAGAGACGTATTTCTCTTGTTGTTGGTTGTTTTCGTTCATGTTAAAGTCTTTAAGACTTATATGTCGTTATACAAAAAAGTTTATGCTCCAAATGAGTTAATTAATCTATCAAGTTCTGGCTGTGGGAATACGTCACTCTTGTCTTTACGTACATTTGTATGTGACAGGATTCCCGTGATTCCACCTCTCCAAGCGCTTTCATTAAATTCGTATCTTTCAGTTGGACCCATTTTATACATTCCGTCCTGAATATTAATGTCATGCTTTTCTGCAAGATGATATAGAAGAGCTTCTAGTGACATCAATTGTTCATCACTGTATCTATGAAAATACTTATATCCTCTGAATGGCTGATCCAGTTCAACTACTTGTGATGGATGTACCTCTTGCTTAAACCAAGTATAGTACTTATCTCCAACCTTTTTTAAGCCTCCTGCTGAATTAAGTTCAATTGACAGTGAATGTGAAGTCATAAAGCTTGAACCATTCTTTCCTAAATGATATCCCCAGTACTTATCATCAATTGCTTGTAGGATTCTACCATCATATTTTTTCTGAGCTGCTGATAGGTTATTTAGATCAGCATCTGCCGGTATACCTCCAATTACATAATTGGTACCAACTCTACCTCTTTGATCTCTTGCCCAGTTATCAATGGTCTTATATGGATTATGTCGACCTGCTGTATGGTGAATAAAGATGTACTTTTTACTAGTGTGTTGATGAATGTATTCGCCTTCTGGTAAATGGTATCTTTCAATCCAAGTAGCTGATGTAATTTCATCAGTATCTGCGTAAATCTCCTGTGGATTGTAATTTAGTGCTGCCCAAGTCATTGGACCAACAATACCGTCTGGTGTTAGGTTATTTGTTCTCTGAAATTTGATGACTTCCTCTCTAGTTTTCTTACCAAAGATTCCATCTTGAGGTGTAATTCCTAGAAGTTCTTGTAGAATTCTAACGTCTTCACCCTGATGTCCAGTTTTAAGTACTAATCTATTTTCCATAATACTTTATTTATCTTATTTTCTAAGCGAGGTATCATATCATACACATCCTTTTGCTTAGATGTTATATATTCAAAATCAATTATATCCCTATTGGTAAGTTTATCAGTGAGTAGTAGTCTTATTCTATAATGTGGTGAATAGTTCATTCTATTCTTATAGATTGTTTTATTGAATTGTTCTTTTGCCTCTCCTAATAAATTACACCTGGTGTAGATTGCAGCAATTAAATAATATCGCTCTTTTTCTCGGTCGTTAAGTTCAAGAAACTCCTGTCTTTCTTTTACGCCATTTGCTATATACATCATCCTAAAAAATACTGAGGGATTGCGGTCCCCCAGTATTTTCATAAATGATTCGTGTTCAAGTCCTTGTGTTAAATATAAACTTGAAAGTTTAATTGGTAGGCTCTTCGCCATTTCTCTTAATATTTAAGAATTGCTGCATTCTTTCTCTACCAAGTCTTCTTTTTGCTGCCAGTAGAGGATCTTCGTCTTCGTCAAGTTCATCAATAATTTCAGCTGCTTTTTGCTGAGTTTCAATATACCTCTTTGATGCGTTTAATAACTCTTCGTTTGGCTTTTCTTCCTCATCAAGATCTCCGATTTCGTCCCATTCTTCTGAATCTTCGATTTCGTCCTCTTTAGCTATTTCTGCAAGTTCTTCTACAAGCTCTTTTAGATTCTCATCATCTTCAGAGTCCATGTCAGATACCATGTCGTTCATTACTTGGTCTAGTGCATGGTCCTCGTCCCATTCTTCTTCCTCTAAACCATCTTCTAGTGTAGCATCCCAGTCCTTAAAATCTTCAATAATCTGGTTAAAGTCTTCAGTTATACCATTAACTGCCTCCTTAATTCCTGACTTATCAATAATTTCCTGTAACTGTTCTTCAGTAATCGCCTCTGGCTCAACTTCAAGATCTTCTTCATCAAGATCAAAGTCTCGCATGATGTCCTCTTCAGTTACTTGACTAGTTTTTTTTTCAGTATCTTCGTCTAAATCGATACTGTCAAAAGTACTATCAGTTGGTGCAAACTCATCCTCTTCTTCGTCCTCCGGTTTAATGTAGTCAACTAGTGATTTAATAAAACCAAGGGCAACTAGTGGTAGAATAGCACCAGATACAAATGATAAGATTCTTTTCTGGTAAAGTGGTTCCTCTTCAATTAAGTCAAATAATTCTGACCAACTCTGAAAGTCTGCTAGATTTGTAAATGCATAGTACATATTACCCTGCATCTGCATTAATGTAATTGTAATGAATAGGGCCCATACCAGAGTCTTATTCATTTTATCTAAGATTACTAGAGATGCTAGAGATGCGGCTGCACCAATCTCAAATCCAATTGCCAATGTAACTGCTAACCAGTATGGGTTAGACAATTCAAAAAAGTCAATTACGTGGATTGTTGAGATTACCGATACTAATGTGTATAGTGTTACAAAAGTACCGATTACAAACCTCTTTACTAATTTAGTTTGATCCATCTTGTGTTTCGTTGTTTTTGTACGGGAACATCTTGTTTAATGCTTCCTTTCGCTTTTGGCAACCACAGTCCTCTTTACCCATTGCAGTTGCAGCTGCCTTAGCTAATTTGTCCATTTTAAGTGCCTTTGCTAACTTTTCAAAGTCGTCGCCAAAGCCTTGTGATTTTGATTCTGTTGCCATCTTAGTCCTCTTTTTCTTCTAGTGCGTTAATTGAGATTCTCTCTTTGTCTGAAATTTCTTCAATACGTAATGTTTTCCAAGCTGGAACCGTTTTGATTAAGAAAATCATCTCTTCCTCATTTACGATTTGAGAAGCTAGAGTGTCAATTTCTGCTTCAGTTGCTCTTAGATCCTTCTTGATCTTGTCAACATCTGAATTAATTGAGCATGACTTAAAGTACACTAATACTAAAAGTGCGATAATGATTTTAGTACCGTGGTCTGCTAAAAATGCGTTAAATTTGTTCATAATTTTTGTTGTTTTTTAGTCTGTTTATATATCATTGTTTATTAAACACCATGAAGTTCATTAAATTTCTCGCGTCTTTTAATAAATTCTTTAAGATAAAATTTAAGGTCGGTTTCAGTTAAAGTAAACTTCTGTGGTATGTCGTCGACTTCATTTGCAATCCAGATTTCTGCACCATCTGCTTTTACTCCAGTCATATCCCAATATGCCATCCAATATGCTGATGCCTGTAAATAATAGTCCTGAATCCACTCATCTCGCTTTGGTTTACGGCTATTCTTATAGTCAATAATTTTAACCTTATTATTAACCAGTTCAGAAACATTATCAACCGTTCCAGCCCATCCGCCCTTCTTTGTAGTCCATAAGAACTCTTCAGCTGACATTACCTTTTTGATTGAGTCAAAATAATCAGCATGGTTGTGAAAGAACTTCATAAACATTTTCCAACCCTCTTCAAGCCAGTGTTCATATTGTTCTTCCCCTTTAAACTGATTCACTTCATCATCTTCAGATGCAAGTTCTTTCAACTTCTCGAGCCTTTCAAGAGGTTCACCCTCTGTGTGGCTCTTATATAGCTCAACTAATCGGTGCATGATTGTTCCTCGGTTAGCCGAAAGCTTTCCAATTCGATCAGCCTCTTCTTCGCCAACCCTTTGACGCCAAGCTTCTAACCCTGATTTATCTGATGTTCCACCAAGAATAGTGGTAACTGATGGTAACTTCGCGATTACTTCTCCGTCGCGAGTTACTTGATAGAATCTATTTCCAGACTGGTCATAAACTCTTTCTATTATTTCATTCATTATAAAATACTGCTTATGCTATCCCACGTAAGCTTAACGTATTCTAAAAGATACTGTGAGTTTGCAATAGCAACTCTAATGAGAAGGTACAAACCAAATAGGATAGCTGATGTTCTAATAATATTACCGATGATTCTCCAAAAAGTCAATGCCTCATATTCTGGCCATAGAACTATTAAGTACGCTGCGGAACCGTCAATTCTTGAAATTTCAGGATAGACAACATCAGACAAACCAATTCTGGTCATTTCATTTCCATACTTTGTAATTGCCTGCAGGACATATGCTTGTTGTACTTGTTCTGCTGCAGTTATAACCTCTTCTGGAAGATTAATAACGCCATAAATTCTACCTAACCAATCTACACGGAGCTTATGCTTTTCTGCAAGTTCTTTTTCAAACTCATATGCCGTTCTCCTAAAAATCATAAAGATTCTTAGCTCACGGTAGAGTTCTCTCCAATATGTAAATGGTCTGGTTAATTTACGCAACATTTGTGAATTCTTTTATCTGTTGTAGGTTTTTAGCACCGGTATCTCTAGCAACAATCTCACCCTCTTCTAAATAGACAAGAGTTGGAATGTTTCTAACATTATATGCAGATGCAAGCTCAAAGTTTTCTTCAACGTTTACCATTACAACTTTAACATCGCTTTGTTCCTCTTCAAATTTCTTGATTTGAGGTTTCATTAGTTTACAGGGTCCGCACCAATTAGCATAAAAGTCAATTAGTACTCTGCCTGATTTAAGGTCTTGTTCCATCTTACTTAATTAATATGTTATGGTCCTGTAATGTGATATAGTCATTCATACCAATATGAACACATATCCACTCATTTTTACCTAGAGAAGGCTCAGACGTCATATATCTTACAGTGCTGTCTGTCTGATCTTTCATTGTAAACCAATGTTTAATTAGCTTACCCAGTTTTTCTACGTCTTTTTCAAGAATCCAAATCTCAATACTCATCTCTTAGATAGTTAAAAGAGGGGCCCGAAGGCCCATCAATTATTTTTTGTTCATTTCAGAAATCTCAAGACGCTGGTCTTGTGCCAATGACTTGATTTCTTGCATTGCTTTACGTACTCTTGTACCTGCAGCTTTGTTTCCCTTGTCGTAGAATTTCTCTACGTCTGGTTGGATTTCTTCTAATAAAGAAATCATTTGATTGTAAATTGTTTCTTCTGTGCTCATAATTTAGCTATTTAGTTATTATATATTTGCTTCTTAGTTAGTTTCACCCAAAAATGACCTAACTTCGTCTAAAGCCTTTCTAATTGTAACATCCATATCTAAGTATTGATATGTACCTAGTCTTCCAATAAAGGTAACGTTTTGTTCCTTTTCAGCTGCTTCTAAATACTGGTCAAGTACCTCTTTATCGTCAACTAATCGGATTGGATAATATGGAATGTCATCGTCTTCGCATTCTCGACTGAACTCACGGTAACATACTGTTTCTTGATGTTCTTCCCAAGGTGCAAAGTGTTTATGTTCTGTAATTCTAGTGAATGGAACCTCTTCATTTGGATAGTTAATCACTGCATTTCCCTGGTGATCTCCATTCGCTGTGAATTCTTCAAAATCAAGGGTACGATATGCTAGTCTTCCAAACTCATGGTTAAAGAATGCATCGATCGGTCCACTCCAAAATGTATGGTCAAAATCATGACGCTCAAGTGGATCAAATTCAGTGTTAAGCAGAACCTTAATATTCTCGTGGTTCAATATCTCTTCCACGATTTTAGTATATCCGTCCTGTGGAATTCCCTGATATTTGTGATTGTAATAGTTGTCGTTGTAATTAAAACGAACTGGTAGTCTTTTTAAGATTGACGCTGGAAGTTCTTTAGGATCTCGACCCCATTGCTTCTTTGTATAACCTTTAAAGAATGCATTGTATAGGTCTTCACCAATCATACTCATTGCCTGTTCCTCGAAGTTTTGAGGATCTGGAATGTCTTCACCAATCATACGGATAAATTCTTCAGCAGTTGATGGATCAAAATCCTTGTCAAAGAATTGATTAATAGTATGTAGGTTGATTGGCATTGAGTAGACTGTTCCGTTCTGATGAGCCTTTACTCGATTAATATAGGGCATCATCGTACCCCACTTATTTATATAGTTCCACACTTCCTCGTCGTCGGTGTGAAAGATGTGAGGTCCATACTGATGGACCATCACTCCATTTTCATGTCTTCTAGTGTGGCAGTTTCCTGCAACATGATTTCTGCTATCAAACACCTCTATTTGATAACCCTTTTCCGCAAGTTCTCGAGCAATTACAGCTCCACTAAATCCCGCACCGACGATTGCAATCTTTTTCATTCTTCGAATTTTGGCTCATTATCGTAGTTAAAATCAAAACCTCCGGTAGTTGTTGTATACCAGTTTCCGATTTTAGCTCCACCGTTTGAAAGTACATTTGCCTCGTCCTTTGTGATTGCTCCCTCTTCCAGAAGTCTTTGAATGATTTGTTCTTTCTGTGCCATAATTACTTATTGTATTGTGTTGTATGATATGGTTTCTTGTAGCCACCACATTCTTCCTTATTCCACGGTACCTCGATTAGTTCGCCTTTATTATTGTGGTAAATTGTATAAGTCTCGTCGCCAGAAACCCTATACATTTCTTCAGTAACTGAGCAGCCAATAAACATAAGAAAGATCACGAATGCTGCAATTGCAGGCAACATTAGCGTTAGTAGTTGGATTGCGAACTCTTTTGGAGTTGGTCTTTGCATGTCTAGTCCTTTATCTCTTTTTCAGTAGTCAAGTACTGAATTCCAAGAATAATTACAACCATTGAAGTAACTCCTGTGATTAGGGGCCACATCTCTCCAGATTTCAATGATGTAATTGAAAGAGCAGTCATGTAAATCATAAACACAATAATCATTACCCAGTATGGTAAATTACTGAATACTCGTTCTACCTTTTCAATCTTGTTATGCTTAACAGTTCTCTGTAAGGCGTCTTGTAGATCCTTTCCGTAGGCTGGAACAGCTTTTGTAATTGAACCATCCTCTTCTTGAATGTCCAATTCGTACTTGTAGTAACCTGGAAATGTTTTGCTCTCTTTCCTAAGTTCTGCTTTAATTGCTTTTCTTTTCATCGTTTAATTTATTATAAATGTCTCTTAACCTTTTATCTATGTAAATAAACGCCGTGGTTCCAAGACATAATAATCCTAACAGTAATGCTAAAATCATAACTTTATATGTTTATTTTGTTATTTGTTTCATTTATGTTTATGGTAACCTTGCTCATTTGCTGGTTTCCATTCTCTGTTACGATTGATTTGCATTTTATGTTCTGCTGCCTGTAATAATAAATCCGTATTAAGGTCACTTTTACGAGCGGCATCTAGGATTAAGATTAAGCAATCTGCAAATTCACTTGCCATTCTTTGTTGAGTTAATCCATTCGGATCCTCTTCATAGTTATTCTTTGCCTCGATAACCTCTTCAACCTCTTCTTTGAGGTGGTTTAAGATACCAAGTGTTCTGTCTTCCGTTCCGAATGCTTCATCTGACCATTCAGCGATATTGTTTTGTAGTCTTTGTATTCTTTCCATCAGTCCCACCATCTTCTAATATTATGTTCGATCCATTTCCAAGCAAGTGAATGTGCTCTATTTTGATTAGCAACTGCTGCTCTAATTAATTGTTGTCTCTCTTCTGCGATTTCTAACAACTCAGAATCAGTATAGTCCTTTTCAAAAACTTCAACCATCTTGTAAAGTGGTTCTCCATTCTCGTCTACCTTTTCAAGCTCTACAAATTCAAATTTAGAAGGACCATACTTTGCTTCTAAAATATTCATATAATCGAAGTAATAGTCCTCTTCATAAACCTTCTTTAATAGATCGGTTGCTGTCCTAATTCTATTAGCGTCGCTCATTGCAGATTCGTGACGGTTTCTTGATTCTATGTGATCAGCAGTTCTGTCCAGCTGGTACATAAAAAGGTCTACTGCAAAACGAAAATCCCAGTCGGCTCCTTTCCAAATTAGTGGTAAGAACTCAATTGTTCTTTTTAACCTTACAAAAAATCTACGAATCTTTCTCATCTTTGTCTAAAATAGTGTGTACAATAATTCCAATCGTTAAGATGAAAACCGCAATCATTGCTATATCTATAAATTGCATTTTAGTAACTTCCTTGTTTAAATTTAACCATTCTTAGTAATAAAACCTCTTGAAGGTATCCATCAGCATCAATAACATAAAATCTGTAAGTATAATTTATGTTTTCATACTTATACGCTCTAATATCTTCATAGATTGTATCTCCATCTTGATACGCGGTATCTTGAAATGTGATTAAATCTGAATTGTTTTCTATTAATGCATGTAAGATAGGGTCCATTTCATCTGGAACGTCATCTGAATAGCATTCTAATAGAATCTGATTAGCAGGTCCCATGTCTTGAGGGACATATCTGACAGTAGGTAGACTGTCTAATTTATTTGATAAGCCTTTTACTTGCCCATAACCTACGACACTAGCTAAAAGCATTAGTGCCAAAATTAACTTTTTCATATTACTTTAAATTTAAGTCTAATAGTATTGCTGGTGAGCAGTCTACTTGATGTGTTACGTATCTATATTTGTCATCTAATTTAGATTCTATGATGTGTTTAATATCTAATGCTCGAGGATTGTATGACAGCCATTCTGCAGTAGTTGGTGTGATGATTACTTTGATTGTATTATCAGTTTTATCCTCAACGATAATTCTAATATGTGATGTCTGTTTTTCCATTTCTCTTAAAGATTTTGAGATAGATTTTGACCTATTCCATTTTTGAAGCTCAGTTAAATCGGTTCTATCCTTTAACCCATATGCCTCTTGTAATAGTTCTTCTCTGGTCATTCTATCTATGCTAAATTAGTCCTCAAATACCTCAATTGTGTGTTCTTTCTCTACAAGTTCAGTCCACTTATTAACGTACCTTGTAGCCTTTACAATATGATTATCAATCCAATGGTAATTACCACCGCGTGGTTTATTCATTAGTAATCCATGATACTTAAAACCATGCTTATCTAACCATTCTTCAGTGATATCACGAACCTCTTCAGTACGTGACGTAAAGAATGTAATGATATGACCCTCATCATACCATCTATTTAAAATTTCACGAGCATCTGGAAATGGCAACACATGCTTCATTCTTTCAGGTTCTTCGTTTGGTACATCGTCAGTAACTGTACCATCAATATCGATTAAGTAATTCTTAACCCCGTCTGGTAATCCAGGGCTGACTAATTGGCCATCATCTCCGGTAATTGCCTGTAATTTTAAATCTTTCTTCATTTCTTTTTCTGTTTTATTCATCATGTAGAACAGGTAAATGTTCCATGCTACAATTACTGCTAATATTAATGACCATTCAATTATCTTACCCATTAGTCAAATTTTAATCCATTCTCAAACATAATCTCACGAAGCTGGTCTCTACACTTCTCAAATGTTTCGTATTTGTCAGCACTATATTCATCGTCAGACATATACTTATATTGTGCTCGTAACCACTGGTCCATTTCCCAAAGAGCTACTTGTGCTTTAGCACCATTGACTGCTAAATCAAAGTCAGATTGGTCTTCTGGAAGATTAAACTCTAAGATTGCTTTCATTTCTCTTCGGTGTTAGATTTCGTTATCAATGATTTCCTCTGGTAACTCATTAAGAACATAACTGTTAATATCTGCATCGTATTTACCAGCTCTATTATCTTCTTCAATAATAGCCGCTTTCTTAGCATCTTTGAAATCTTCATAGACTCCAACAACATAAGAGTGTGCGCTTGAAGAGTTACGATGCATAGTTACTACCCAAATGTTTTTCATCTCTCTTTGGTGTTAAAGGTTTCTAATATATGCAGAGCAAAGTCCGCCATCATATCATAATGGTAGTGAGAGTATATTTCTCCATCCTTTCTATTAGACTGAATAAAGTCATCAGTCATAGATAAAAT
>Ga0255775_1003347_pt1 | contig 13339 bp, 12 predicted proteins | sample 011ome_26_FD_179973 | JGI IMG/M metagenome (GOLD analysis project Ga0255775, IMG submission 179973) | Coastal salt marsh microbial communities from the Groves Creek Marsh, Skidaway Island, Georgia - 011511BT metaG (version 2) | ecosystem: Environmental > Aquatic > Marine > Intertidal zone > Salt...
AGCTTTCAATTCGGCTTCGGCTTTAGCTTTCAATTCGGCTTCGGCTTTAGCTTTCAATTCAGCCTCGATGATTCTCGCTTTTTCCTCTTCTTCTTCCTTTTCTCGCTGCATTCGCGCCGCTTTCTCTACGGTTTCGTCGTCTTCGTCGAACGAATCGTGTTCGGTATTCGAGGCGTCGTGTAGAACCATCTCCTTGAGCGGCTCTTCGTGGTGCCCGTGAATGTGACTACTACCACCTTCCAAAACTGGTTTCCAATCGGTTGTATCTTGCCACGGCCCAAACTCGATGGCATCGTTCGCGTTCCCGGCTTTATCGCCTCGAGAAAACTGTTGCACGTCCCCGGGCTTGCCGTAATCGCTACAAAACTCCCCGTGCGGCATTCGTCTTTTCAATTTACCATCCCACCCTCTGTTGTATAAATTAAATCCACCTTTCAACAAGACCAGCTTCTCGTATCCAGCTTCGTCTAACATGTCCAGCGCGTGCACCGCTCTTTGCCTTCCATCCGAACACACCACAACAATCTTGGCTGCTTTTTTATCCGGGAACCTCTTCTCCACCTCTGCGATAAAGTTCTCGTTTTTATGTTGGTTCTGAAACACCTTCCCGCCCGCGGTTGCGTCAAACCTGTACCCCGTGGACGTGACCAACGGAATATTTGCCACGCACTCTGGCCCAGAAACGACGACGACTTCAGACACGCCTCCAATAGTTCCTTTCGGTGGATTCGGAAGTTTCCCGAAAAACTCCCTCTCCTGGTCGTTGCGGATGTCAAGGAAAACCCATCCGTCGTCCCAGAGCACTCTCCCTTGTTCAAAGTTTGCCACGTACAACTCTCCGGAGTTGAAACCTTTCTTCGTCTCTTCGTCGAAAACTTTGTCCCCGTATTGCTGAATGACGACTCCTTCTTGAACCGCGGCGGCGGACGCGACGACGTTTAAACGACGATGAAACGACGACGAAAACGCAATCGACCGATGATTTTTGTTTTTGCTGACTCGGCAACATCTGTGTGATGATGATGATGATGATGAAATCCCTCTCGACGCTTTGATGAAAACCGCAGCAGCAGCAGTTCCGCGAGGAGTCGCGCAGGAGGATAAGGAGAGCGATGGTGATGATACTGACGTCGACGTGAGCAGCATGTTCACAGTAGTGCGTGTGATATGTGTGTAGAGAGGTGATAAAAAAATTTCGGATTAGATACGGACAAAAACGGAAAAGAAGAGAGCGTTTGACTGAATCGCAGTGCGACACGTTTTCGATACAAATCTCTCTTTTTAATAAGTGCCCTGTGTTCCTCGTCCTTTTCGTCCTTTTTCTGGTTGTCTGAAACTCTCTCTCTCTCTCTCTCTTGTGAAAAAAAACGAGACACCACACAACAAAAAAAAAACAATTAAAAAAAATGTTGATGATGCGCTTTTGCTTCGCAAGGTCTTCCTCTGCTGGGTGCACATCGTCGTCGTCGTCGTCGTTGAGGAGTGGTCTGAGGAGGAGGTTGATGAGATCGTCGACATCATCAACTTTTTCCCGAGGAGGAGGAGGACGACATTTGATTACGATGATGAATTGGCGAATGGACGACGGCGGCGACGTGAACAATAACGAGATGGGAGATTCGCAACAAAAGCAACGACAACAACAGCAAAAACGGACGAGTTCGGGTGGCGCCGCTTCAACATCAAGAAGAAGAGACTATTACGACGATTCAGACGACGAGAACAACTCGTACGACAACAGGAGAGGCAGAGGAGGAGGACGAGGAGGGAGGAAAAATTTTAACAACAACAACAACGGCGGCGGTCGAGGAGGAGGAGAAAGAGGACGAGGACGAGCGCAAACACAAACATCGACGAGGAATAATAACAACAACAGTTATTACGGAAACGACGAGTACGAGAATAGCTCTCCCTATTATTATAACAATCGCGACCGGCAAGGAGGAGGAGGAGGAAACTACAACGATAACAAGCCGGCGTATTTACAAAGAAAAGAGGAGCGGAAAGCGACGAGAGAACAACCAACCTTACGAGAGATGGCTCTCGGTGAAGTCATTTTTGGACAGAATCCCGTGAAAGAGGCGTTGTTGCAAAATAAGAGGGACGAGTTTTACAGACTGTGGATCCAAGAAGGCGACGGGGGAAGCTATTCGTCGGACGAGAAGATGATTGCCAGAGCGAAAGAGTTGGGATGTACGATTTCGTACGCCACGAAACACGATTTGAACATGCTGACAGAATCGAGACCGCACCAAGGCGTCGCTTTAGATTGCACGCCTTTGGAAATGGAAAACATCGAAAGTTTGTTGGAGGAAAATGGAAGTGGAAAGAACGCCGCGGAGACCGAAAGGAACCGCGAACATTCTCTCTGGCTCGCGCTCGACGAAATCATCGACCCGCAAAATTTCGGCGCCATTCTCCGAACGGCGCACTTTTTAAACATCGACGGCGTCGTCGTGTGCGCGAAGAATTCCGCGCCTCTCTCACCAGTCGTCTCCAAAGCCTCTTCTGGGGCAATGGAAACGATTAAAGTGTACCAAACGAACGCCATGCACAAGTTTCTCGCCAAGTGCGTCGACGACGGTTTCAACGTCATCGGTTTAGCCAACCAAAGCGGCGCGGAAAACGTCTCCAACTTATCTTTGAATCAACCAACGGTTTTAGTCGTAGGAAACGAAGGCTCTGGTTTACGAACGAACGTTCGCAGAGCGTGTTCGAGGATTGCTAAAATCGAAGGCGGCGGCGATGATGAAAACAACGCGACGACGAATACCAACAACAAAACCACCAGCGTCGAGTCGTTAAACGTCAGCGTGGCGACTGCAATCGCGCTCTTCCAGCTCACATCATCATCATCATCATCATCATCATCATCATCGGAGTAGTAGTGGTATAAGTAGTATAGGGCAACAAGAGTCATAATACATATAATAATACTAAAGCGACCAAACAACACGCACAACTCTTCTCTCTTTTTTTGCAACAAAATCGATTTTCTAAAAAAAAGGAAAAAAACCACAACCAGACCACGTCGACGAGTTTCTTCTTTTCCTTCTTTTCTCCCCAGAACACCTCGCAGCACCCGCTGCTGCTTATACTCACACTACTACTAATAAACGAATACTAATACTAATAATGTTCAACTTGTTGTTGTCGTCGAAATCGTCGTCGTTCATCGACCGCGCGTTCGCGACGAACATCAATCCACCCGCGACGACTTCTTATAAGCAAAGATGTTGTTGTGGGGTCACCTCCTCGAAATCGTGCACGTCGTCGTTTTTTGTTGGTGGGTCAGAACGAGGAAGGACGACGACGACGATAACGAAGAGCAGCAAAAGGAGTAGCCAAAGAAGCGAAATGAATTCGTTCGTTTCTGGGAGGAAAAGAACGACGAGGACGGAAACGAAGAGAGCGTCCTCGTCCTCGTCGTTCGACGAAGGAGAGATCCCGACGACGGAATCGTCCTCGTCGTCCTCGTCGTCCCCATTATCATCCTCGACTGAGACAACAACAGAGACAAAAGCAGTAACAGTAAAAAATGATGACGAAAAAGCGAACATGAATGAAGTCGCGCTGTGGGTCGGCGCTGCCTGCCTCTTTGGCGCTGGAATCGGCTTCGTCCAAGGCGTGGATAAAGCCTCGGAGTATTTCGCCGGGTATTTGTTAGAGCAAAGTTTATCGGTGGATAATCTTTTCGTTTTTATTTTGGTGTTTGATTACTTTAAAGTGCCGGAATCGACGCAACCGAAGGTTCTGAGCTACGGGATTGTCGGAGCGATGATCATGAGAGCGGCGATGATTCTCGCCGGCGCGACGGCTATCGAGGACTTTGAGCCGGTGTTGTTAGTCTTCGCCGGCATTTTGATTTTCTCGAGTTACAAGTTACTCGCGAACAACGAAGAGGAGGAAGAGGAGGACTTGAAAGATTCCGCCATCGTAAAGTTTTGCTCGAGCATGATTCAGGTATCGGACGAGTACGATGGGGATAATTTTTGGACGACTGCAAAAGACGGAGTGACGAAAATGGCGACGCCTTTGTTGTTAGTGGTGGCGGTCATTGAGCTTTCGGACGTGGTCTTTGCCGTGGACTCAATCCCGGCGGTATTTGGAGTCACAAAAGATCCGTTTATCGTGTACACGTCGAACATATTCGCAATTTGCGGCTTGCGATCGTTGTTTGGATTCGTTTCCGCGGTCGTATCGGAGTTGGAGTATTTAGAAACCTCCGTGGCTGTGGTTTTGGGATTTATTGGCGTGAAGATGGTTGCGGATTACGCCGGGTACCCCATGTCCACCGAAGCGAGTTTAGCGGTGGTCGCGACGTTGTTATCTGGAGGCGTTGCGGCGAGTTATCTGTTCCCGTCGGCGCCTGCTGAAGTGACTTCTTCCGTGGATGAATAATACGAGAGAGAGAGAGATTAAATATATTGTTATTGATTTTTAGAAAGAAAAAGTGTAATGCGACAACGAGCTTTTTGCGGCAATATAGATTATTATTTGCGTTGACGATTGTTTTTGTTTAAGAACTAAGTTATATAATAGTTATTATATATATATTCTACTAGTATAACCACACGTTCCGTGAACCGATCGACGAGATAAAGTCTAGACTAGGAAACCTTTTCGTTCGCACATCGGTTTTCAGGGCGGCGTCTCCGGTTCTCTTTTTAATCGAAGAGATCAAAGCCCATGTCTTCCTCTTCCTCTTCGACTTCTTCTTCCTTCTTCGCCTCGCCACCGCCGTCGCCACCGCCGCCGCCACCGCCGCCGCCGCCGCCGCCACCACCGCCACCGCCGGACGGCACAGACGCGAGCTTCTCGTTACCTTCCGCGATCAAAGCGGCGACGTCTTTGCCTTCGATTTCGGACATGAAGCTGGAGAGCTTGGCGTCGTCAACTTCCGCAGACGCGGCGGCCAAAACCGCCTTGACGTCCGCGGCGGACGGAGATTCCTTACCGGAGAGTTGCGCCTGTAGTAGTTTAAGTAAAAGACAGTAAAAGAGAAGGATACATGTGAGTTTCTTTGTTCGAAGAAAATTCTGAGAAAAGGAGGAGGAGGAAAAGAAGAGGTCTTTTTCTCTCTCGAACGATGAAAATGAGGATGAGAAATGACAGTCCGCGCGCGAACGCGCGTCTTTTCTTTCTCTCTCTCTCTCTCTCTAAACTCTCTCCGAGTCGATCAAATACTCCTCCACGCGAATCCGAGCGAATCCGAGCGAATATATGCTCGCGAGTTCGTTTCCTTAAAGAAAACACGGCGAGAGCGTGAGAGAGAGAGAGACCCCAACAAAAGAAGAAAATCCCAATACGAATGAATGGCTCTAAGAGAAGAAAAACGTACCAACAAGAACGCGGCGACGTATTTCATTTGAAAGTTTAATTAATGCGCGTTAAGAATAAAAACTCGAAGCTGCGATGGGTGTATCGCCTTAGCCAACAAAAGAGGGGCAAACGTGTTTGTTAAAGTGAAGATTTTGATGATTTCTTCCGCTTAATAATAAATTTCCTTTTGAACAGCTCTTCACCAAAAAAAAGGACTGCCTTCTCGCGAGAAAAAAAAGACAAGAGAGAGACGAGTTCTCAAATTCACTTCCTCCTCCTCAGAAGAAAGAAGAGGAGTCGAAGCAGAAGGAGTCAAAAATAATGGCTGGATTTTGGACGACTTTCTTGCAACGAGAACCGATCGTGGTGTGGTCGTGCGCTTTGGGCGCGATTGGAGCGGCGTTACCGGTGTGCGTCCCACCGATTAGGAATATGCTCAGAGCAGATCAGGAACCGACGAGGCCACCGTCCGCGCAGAGCGTCGTGGAAGCGTTGCGAGGTGGGAAATCTTAATATAAGATGATGATGATTTTATGTATAAAATAGAAGAGTTTAGAGAGAGAGAGATGAATACGTTTTAATACCACCTAACGCATCACACGTGTTGTGTGCACGTATGATAAATAGCCTTCTTCGATGGAAATGATGATGCGCAGTAACCACAAAAGTTTCTCGTCCGCGCTCTTTGAGATGATTTCATCAGAAGCGAAATGTTGCTGCCGCTGCTGCTGAATTTTTCTTCATTCTTTTTTCCATTCCGAGAGAGAGTTTAGAGAGAACAACACAACCGAAGACAAACGCACTTTTGTGCGTGCGTTTTGCGCGTTTAAAAAGAAGAAGAAGAAGAGGAGAGTAATAACACCATCATCATGTCTTTTCCTTCTTCCTCTTTTCATTCTTCTTCTCGCAATCAACAGCAGCAGCAACGCGCGATGCCGTTTCAACTCTTTCTGGAGAAGATGCGACAGCCTTTAGCGGCAGAATTAGTCAGCGGAATCAAGCACTTCATAAACACTTTCGTTTTAGAAGAAGACAAAGAAGAAGGAAAAGAAGGAGGAGAAGAAGGAGGAGGAAAGAAGAAAAATAAACAAAGAGATTCGGCGAAAGATTCGGAGAAAATTCAACGGTTTCTGAGAGCGTACGAGGAGAAGTTTCGGAGACACTCGCTTTGGAGAAACTGCTCTCCGGAGGAAGTTGAGGTGGGTTCATTTTTTATTATTCATCGTCATCGATAATACATTAAATACTAAAACAACGCTTTTTCTTCAACAGGCATCCACGGAAGGATTGGAGAAATACGTATGCACTAAGCTGTACTCGACGATATTCGACGCGTACGGGGAGGAAGACGACGCGATTAACGACGCTTTACAAAAGCGCGTCGAAGCGTTGCGAAATCTACCGCTCACGCCGGAAATGTTGGACGTTTCGAGGAAACAGTTTTTGCTGCTCGGCGAAGAAGAAGAAGAAGGAGGAGGAGCGGACGAAGGTAATGGTCAACCCGCCGTCGGAGATGGAATGCCAACGACCCCGACTTCTAGCAGCAGCAACGACGAGAATAATAATAATAATAATAATAAAAGTCCACATCAAAACAACAACATCCCGAAAAGTTTACGGCTGGCATCCATGGAGCTGGAGAAAATGAACACGTACAAAGCGCCGAGAGATAAGATGAATTGCGTATTGAACGCGTGCCGAATCATTAGTAACGCGGTGTTGCGATTTTCAGGCGGGGCGGATGCTTTCATACCGTCCCTCATATATTCTTTAGCGCACGCAAACGTCCAAAACTTATGGAAGAATATCAAATACATAGAAAGATTTAGACTTCGAGATAGACTAGAACAAGGCGAGGCGGCGTATTTCTTCATCAACGTCGAGAGTGGTGCGCGATTTCTAGGCACGTGTGGTAAAGAACAGCTGAACATATTCTCCGACGAAAAAGACGACGCGTTTCCGGAACCGGTCGATGGACTTTTAGTTTCTTTCAGCGCTTCGAGAGAATTAGAAGAAGAAGAAGAAGATAATGAAGAAGAAGAAGATAAAAAGCAAGTGGCGCGTAGTCCTCATCTCACCACCCCTGAACAACCGAGGACGCCACCATTCAATGGATTTGTTGTTTCCAATGGTGGTGGTGGTGGTGGTGGTGGTGGTGGTCAGAACGATGACGATACCGGTACTCCTCCTTTGGCGACGATGAACATACAAAACGAAATCGAGATAATAGAAACCATGGGCGCGTCGCTGAGTTTAAGCAACGAAAGCGATTATCACTTCATCAACGCCGACCACGAGCATTTAACCATTGGCGATATAAAAACGCTTCTGATATCGTACAAAAATTTAGCGAACAAGTACGAGGCTTTGAAGCGCGGGATAGAGATGAAGTTGCGGGAAACGCGGGAAAGCGGCGATTCGTATTCTTCTTTACTAACGGCTGCGGAGGAGGCAGATGATGAAAATGACGACGAGGAGGAGGAGGAGAAGGGTGATGTTGTTGTTGCGACTACAACATCGATAACAACATCACCTGCTGCACCACCGTCTTTGCTGTAGTAGTAGTAGTAGTAGTAGTAGTAGTAGTAGAGTAATCGAATGAGAGCGCGTTCGTTCGTTGTTCCTGTTCCAACAAAAAGAGCAAAAAAAGATATCGTTGATTCAACGACCTTCAATTACGAAGGGGGCGCTATTATGGCTGATAAGTTTCATGGAGTTATATTGAGTTATATTTGGAACGCACCAATACCACTCTAATTAAGAAGCAATAAGTTTCTATTCTTTTGACTTTTAGTTTTTAGACTCACATGCTAAGAAAGCTATTTCTTTCGAGAATTGCTCTCTTCGAGGATTGAACTCGAGACCTCCCCCTTACACGTTCGTGTAAGAGATTCTTGTGTGTGGGGTTGTGTTGCAACTAACTAGAGGTTAGGGTTGGGGATTACAATATATGAAAAGAAACATTTTTTTTTAGACCAAAAACAAAAAAAACTACTAAAAGACAAAGAACGAGACGACATAAAAAAAACACAACGACACACACAATGACCGGCGCTGCTCATGTTCTCGCTCGACACTCTCTTCACCTTTGTACCGCTTCTTCATCATCATCTTCATCATCATCATCGTCATCGTCATCTTTAAAAAAGAGTCGTTGTTCTCAATATCATCATCATCAATATCATCGACAACAAGGAAGAGAAGGAAAAGAAGGAGTCAATAATAGAAAAAAAAGAATGGTATTACTTTCTCTCGTGGAAACTTCTCTCCTCGTGTCGTCGCAATCGTCCATGGTATTCTCCGCCTTTGCGGCGCAAGAAGCTGCTGCCGCGGCGGGATCAGAAATATCCCCTTTCGCTGGCGTGGTCGATATCGCCGCGTTAGGTTTACTCGCCGTTTTCGCCTACCTCGGGAACAAAAAGAGTTCCGAAAACGTGCAATCGGAAAGACAAAAGACGATAACGAACATGCCGTCGAGGAGAAATCGAACGCCACCGAAGTCGTCGAAACCTCCTAAGTGATGCTAATAATAATAAATTGATTGTGATTGATATCTTTTTAATATATTCTTTCTTCTGCCTGTTGTAAACTACTAATTCTGAATGTTGCGTCACAAATTTCGTCGTCAATTCAATAAACAACTAACTACTACTAACGAGTACGATGATAACATTAGTAGTATTATAAAAAGATATCATCTACTGGTATTATAAATCGAAAGGCAAAATGGATGATGAGTTACAACAAAAACAGAATCAAAAACTACACCCAGACTCGTGCACTCTTTTGGAGGCGTTATCGTTGAACGATACGTTTTTAGCGGCGGAAATTGTCCAAAATCCCAACCAGAAACACAAAGGAACGCGATGTTATAAAGAGTACAAACCTTTAAATACTAATAATCAAATCATCACGCTCGAAGAGCTCCTCCTCTCGACGAAGAAGAAGACGAAAAACACCGCGTTACACATCGCCGCCTTTTCCGGGGAAGTGCAATTTTTGCAAACGTGTTTGGAAGCTTTGAAACAAAAAAACTACTCGAAAGAAAAAATACAATCGATAACGAATTGCGTGAACGCGTCGAACGATACGCCGTTGTTACACGCGGCATCGAAAGGTCACTACGAGTGCGTGAACTTGTTGTGCGAAATGGGACACGCAGATGTGAGACACAGAAACAGAGATGGATTGGACGCGCTGATGGCATCGTGCGCGATGGATACGACGACGACTATTAAATATTTATTCGAGAAAGGTGCGGATATAGAAACCACGGACGTGAGAGGAAGGAGGGCGTTGCATTACGCCGTGGCGAGTGAGAATGTGAGAGCGGTGGAGTTTTTGTTAAACGAAGCGAAAGTAAACGCGGCTTGGAAAGATTCGTACGGTCGAACCGCTTTGGACGAGTGCGTCAATTCAAACGGAAGTAGTAGTAATAGTGGTAACGCGGTGACGAATCCAGAGCTCATGGAAATGCTCAGGAAAGGCATGGAAAAGAGCAAGCAGTTGCAAGAGGAGTTGTTTTTGAAAATGCTCGAAGAGGAGGAAGAAAGAGAAGAGCAAGAGAAACGCAAGATGGAGAAGAAGAAGAACAAAAAGAAGAAGAAAAAGAACAAGGAAGAGGAAGATCTAAGAGAGAAAAAGCCGAACGGTGAGAGCGAGGATGAAGACAAAGAAGTAGAGGAATTCGAACAAGGTAAAGAAGAAGAAGAAGATACCAGCACAGAAACGACGAAAACTTCTTCCGCGTGGATGAAAAACGCCGCGAACGGAACCGCCGCTTCTCTGTTCGAAGACGATTCGTCCTTCGAGGTTGTCACGTCCAAAAAGAAAAAGCAGCAGCAACAACAACAACAACAACAAAAAGTGATACCGCAGAACGACCAGAATCATTCTCCGTCGTTATCATCATCCGTGTCGCCGCCGAATCATCATCGGTCTGTTGTCGAGGAGCCAACCTCGAAAAAGAAAAAGCAGCAACAAAAAGTGAAACCGCGCGATGACCAGAATAAAAATTCTCCTCCCGCTCTTCCTCTTCCTCCTTCTTCTCCACCATGGTTAGAACGCGCGATGATTGAATTCGAAGAGAAACACCCCGCATCTGTAGATCTCGACGTAACGATCGAACATCTGTTGGGTCTAAATCTAGAATCTTTAAGCGCGTCCCAATTAGACGTCGTCGCGGATGCGCACGTTGCTGCTTTGGAGGAAGTTCGTAAGCAGAGATTACGGTTGATTCAAAAACGCATCATCGAACAACGAGAAGAAGAAGAGAGTTCAATGGCGCAAACTCTTAACGACAGCGATAATTAACAACAACAAAACAATAATAATAATAATAGCCATATAGTTTTATATACTAGTTATTAGGTATCTTGTACAACGCATAGTACATGTAGAAAGAACGAGCTAATTAATCTCATCCGGACGTAAAACGCGGTCTCGGCCGAGAGCAAATTTAGGCATGTCTTTTCTCTCGACCGTTTCCGCTCTAACTTTTGGCACAGACAACCCTTTCTTCTCTTTTTTTGTCTTTTTCTTGTTCTTTCCGTTCGTGAAATCTCTCCAGCCACCCACTCGAGTTTCTCTCGCCTCTTCTTCGTTCCATCCTTTCTCCGCGTTGACTGTCTTTTTGCGCGCTTGATTTTCAATTTTTTCCTCGCTCACCACTCTCTTCTCTTCGTCCTTTAATCTCAACGTCATCTTTCGTCTTCTCCACTCTAAATCTACTATGTACTTCCGTCCTTCAAGTTTCCATCGCTCGTGAAACTCGTCCGAGGCGAGAAAGTGTTCCAATATTTTCCCTTTGTCTCCGTTGAATCGAACTCTCAACAGCGTGTCTCCTTTCATCTCTTTCTTATACTCTCCCACGACTTTCTTCTTCGCTTGGTCGAGATTAAAATCTATTTCTTTCTTGAAATCAATCGTCGTGAGTAGCTTTTGCGCCTGCCCGATGGCATCAAACGCGATCGATGCTTTCGGATGGTTGCATTTATCCGGGTGCACTAACAAGGACACCTTACGAAACGCCTTCGCGACTTCTTGTATAGTCGCGTCGAATCGAACGTTCAAATACTCGTAAGGATTCAACTTGAAACACGATAAGATTCTCTCCACCTCACTCGCGCGATCTGTTTGCGACACGTCTTTGAAAAACTCCTTCAAAAGCGTCTCGTCGTCCTTCAACTCTTCGATTTTTTCCACGACTCCTTTTTTACCTTCTCTTGTCACTCCCGTCGTCGTCGTCGCATTCTCTCTCGCAATCGCCGCCTTCTCTTCTTCTTCTTCTTTTTCTTCTCTGTCCTCCGCTACTTTCGCTACTTTGCTGCTTGGTTCTCCTATGTCTACTGCTCTCCCTGATGCGCCGTCGTTTTCTGCCTTCCTTTTCCTTCTCTCTTCTTCTTCTTCCGACGTCGTCGTCGTCTCTTTCTTCTTCTTAGAACAGTTCCCCGGTCGGAGAAAAATCTCCTCCTCTTTCTTCCTCTCTTCTTCTCCATCCAGGACAACGACACCGGAAAGAACTTTGACGTGGTATCGCTCTCGACTAGGAATATAATTCAGAACGATTCCATCCAATCCGTTTAAATCTGGTCGGGCGTTTAATCCGTGGATGGTAATCGAAGTGCCCGGTTCGATGTACTCCATGTCTTCTTCTTAATTATAAAGAAAGAAAGAAAGAAAAACGAGTTTTAAAGTGTGAGGTAAAATACGCCTTTACGCGCGGTGGTAAGTCTCTCTCTCTTATTCACTAGTATTAAAAAAGTGTATGTGTGTGTGTGATTGTTCTTTTCAGTGCTGCTCTTGGTGTTTTAGTGCTGTTCTTTCCTGCCTTTGACAAATTCATCGTATTCTTCGTCCGTTGGTTCTGGGCACTCTTTTTCGAGCAAGTAGTTTACGCAGTCGGTATGCTCGTAGTAACGAGCGAAAGCGATGTATCGCCAGTTGTCAAGAGGTGCTTTCGCCTCTTCGACTAAGTATTTGAGGCAATCGAGTCGGCCAAACTTTGCAGCGTTGTACACGCACACTCTCTTTACCTCATCAGGTATCTTTCTTTCTTCAACAAGATATTTCAAGATGTTTATGCGACCAAATGCTGCCGCCTGTTGTGCCGCTTCTTCTTCCGTACCTCGCGAAGGTTCCACTTTGTCGAAAAGAAATCGAACACAGTCGAGGTGTCCTCCTTTAGCAGCTTGTTCACACGACTTTTCTTCATCACACGGGCAATTATTAGAGAAGCAATACTTCAGCATCTCGAGATTACCTATAAGTGCTGCCACAGTAATCGTCTTTTCATCCCACTCGCACTGTTTCACTTCTCTCAACCACTTGAGCAACTCGAGTTTGTTCGTTCCAGCAACTTGAGCGCAAAAGTAGGCTTGATCTAACACGTTTCCTTCGTCATCTTTCTTTCCCCAGGGCATGCTATTCCACGACAATTCCAACGTCGAAATGGATGAACATTCGAAAACATTCACACGTAATTCCGATACGTCTACCCCGGCGTACTTAAGCACACCCTGACTCTCTCTATTCACGCACGCAAAGAAAAAACGATCCGTCGTATTCAATTTCGAAAGCACATGCGAGACAAACACATCCTTATGATGCAACACCAACCCGTTCCAAATCGGTGACGACGACGAGTTCGTTCCCTGAGAAGAAGAAAGCAAGAGGTGTGCAATTGCCGCCCTCACTTCCTGCGTCTTTTCTTTCTCGTCGTCCTCCTCTTCCGAAGAAGAAGAAGAATACTCCAGTTTATCCCACTTGGAATAATCGATGCGAGACATGCGAGACTGTTTTTGTGGAAATTCGAACGTTCAAAATGTCAAAAAAACCTTTGTTTGAGCGGTGAATATTAAGAAGAGAAGAAGAAAAAGAAGAAGAAGAAGACAGTTCTTTCTACCCAGGTACATAGAATGATAATAATAATATTAAAACAACAACCATCTAAAGTCGATCGATTACTCGACGTTCACGGTTATCGTCGACGCAAACTTCTTCCCGTAACTCACGTGCT
>Ga0255775_1003372_pt1 | contig 13292 bp, 3 predicted proteins | sample 011ome_26_FD_179973 | JGI IMG/M metagenome (GOLD analysis project Ga0255775, IMG submission 179973) | Coastal salt marsh microbial communities from the Groves Creek Marsh, Skidaway Island, Georgia - 011511BT metaG (version 2) | ecosystem: Environmental > Aquatic > Marine > Intertidal zone > Salt...
AACACCATCTATGTCCCAAACAAATTTACTCCAGTCCAAATATTCCTTGATATCTGTCTGGTTAGAGGCAATCTCATTGAAACCAGTGCCATTAATCTCAATAATGCCAGGCCCATCAATCGTCGCCACTAAGTCAGTACCAGACGGACCGTCTGCAGGATCGTCAACCTGATTAGTGACAGAATCCTTGTACCTAACCGAATTAATCGTCGTGTTAGGAGGCGAGGCTTCGACCGAGAAATTCTCTAGAGAGTTTCCGACAGATATCTCAAAACCCCCGTCATCTCGGGCCGTTAGCCCAATCGTATCAGCCGGCTCAGATGACGTTGAAACATTGCGCTCTTGACTGATTTTGCTTCCTTCTGACGTAAACTTCTGATAACAAACTGCAAAATTCATATTATTTTGAGATTGCGACCAAACAACAACGTAGGAACCATCTGCTAGGGCTAGAACATTGGGGTAAGCCTGAGTTTGATAAGTTGTATTATTAACAATTTGTGGATAACCGGTTGGATTGCCGTCGACGTCTAGTATTTGCGAGTAAACATCAAAACTCGGATCTGGAGCGCTTGGATATGTTATCTGCAAACCATCAGGCTCAGCGCCATTATGGAAGAAAATCATGTAATTACCGTCGTCGAGCTGGAACCCCTCGACAGCAACACCATTTACCTGGATAGATCCGCTAGTCGTCATAACCAAGGTTTATAACATATCTAGGTAAGTTGTGTAGCTATCATTGACATCACCAAGAAGTATCCCCGTCATATTTATTTCAAGATTGGTTGACATAGCCTCAAGACTCTCGCTGTCTTGATGGACAGTATTGGATCTACTGATGCCAGAATAATCTTCATCAGCATCAAGAAATTTCCACTCTGCCCCAATATCCCTAAAACCTACTGCATATTTGAGGGTTTCGAGCACACCCTGCGTGGACCCCCTACCATCCTGATTAAAATCTGCAGCTATACAGGCAAATGCATCTTTACTTTCCGATGTTGTTGCCAAACCAACTGCCAAGCGAAGCGCATCAAGTGCATCTTGTGCGGTAATTGCTTTGTTTAGTCTTTCATTAACATGCTCCAACCCACCAACAACAGTCAGATCAATGCCGTCTTCAACAATCAACAGAGAACTACCCTGATCAGATGTTGTGCTAGCTAAATCCAAATCCGAGCTCGCAATAACTCCTCGAATCTTGACATCTGACAGACGCCCCCCCAGAACGGCCTACAACTTTTCCAAGTATGCCATAAGCATCAACATGAAAGACGGTCTCAGTATCAAGGATTTCCTGATGCATTTGAGCGTAGGTTTTGTAGTAATCAATTTCGTTTTTGATCATATTGGTGGGATAAGCAAGGGCATCTTTACAACTCAAATCGCCTAAAAAATTGGGGGAATTTGGTGCGCAACTAATGATATCTTGGTATGTAAATACGCCATCTGAGAGTTCTATTAACTCTATTTTTGATCCGGACGCTTCATATCCATCGATAATGCTGACATATTGCTGAGTTAGCTCATCATATCCATATAGATGTTGACTATCAATTGTTGCCAAATAAGATGTGTTTGACGAGAGGCCAATGCCTGATGCCACAACCTTATCAAGGGTAGTGCCTTCATCCACCCCTGCGTCATATATTATCATCATCCCAACGGTATTGATTTTATAAGTATCCGCGCCGGATCCCCCTATAAATATCTGGGAGGAGCCATTCACTCTCAAAAAAAAGACGTCATCGCCTCCACCGCCGAAGAAAACAGCATTAGAAAAACCATATATCAAGTCTGATAACCCGGTAGCCTCAAATTCTGACAAACCAAAAACATCATCGAGAGTTAATTCTGTCAGGCCGAGAGTAAAATTACGTGACGTCGAAACTGAAAATGATAGATCACTGACAGATAGTGGCGCCTCGATTGGAGGAGCACCACCAATCACATCGTCACCCAATACATTTAACGGCTCATAATAAGACCCTAGCCCCTCAACAAACACCTCCATCTCGGTCGACAAAGCAGCAACTGTCCAGTTGGTAACGGAGGTCATTTCCGCTTCAGAGAACGTCTGGTCGGGGTCTGGCTCAATCAAACCTTTCTCAAGAGCAGGTGACACGATACTGTCGTAGAAATTGATTAACTCTGCTGAAACTCTCGGCGCAGCAAATGAAGTTCCAAAATTCCATCCCCAAGATTGGTGGGTAACATAGCCATTTGCATAGATGTCATTATATTGCAGAGCCTCGATATCTGACGCGAGGGAGTGCTCATCCTAATCAATATTCCACGCCCCAACATTGATGACATTATTAATGGATGCACTCTAGGAAATACCGTTCTGAGTTACATTTGCTGACGCCTGCACAACAAACCCGTTTGCTGTATTTATGAACTCATCAATTGCGTTGGGTGGTGGTGCATAACCTCCCCAATACGCGTTAAAAGCACCGAGTAAGTTACTGTTTTCGGGTTCATAAACCCTCGAAACTGCGTCATAACAAATGTCTTCAATCAAATTTGAATTTGGGTCAAACAGAAAGTAGAAGTCGCCGAAACTGGTAAAGTCGATATCTACTGCTACAATTTCAACAGAATTTTCACCATCCAATTATTCGAAAAAGGCTTCAAGAACCCAGTCACCATATCCTGGAAAAGTCTCAGGCGACGACATATATGCAATATTTTCTAGATAGATGTAATAGTCAGTGTAGTCTTCGCCTAAATAGGTATGGTCAGGCGAGGGTGCCCCGTAGCCTGACAAAGTCAGATCAAATAAATCATGTGCATTAAAATAACCAAACTGCTGACAGTTGGTTTGAGTGTAGTCAATGTTCCCATATCCTATTGGGCCGTGGGGATAAGGAAGTGCATAATCATAGATACAGGTGTGGAAATTTGTATAACTAGTTGAGACCAAATAGTCATACAAACTTACGTTGGGAAAGCTTAGGGCTCGCGACAAGGAATCATCAACAATAATGCAGACATACTTGCGTCGGCCAAAGCAAACTCCATCGAAACACCAAGCCTCAATTGAGGTTTGGAAGCAAACTCACATATAAAAGCGGCTAAACCAAGCTTTGTTAAAAGGGTCAGTGCACAGATTTTGAAACTACGTTGCCTGCAACCCGTGTCGCCCTCTCCAACTGTGCCGCCTGATTTTCAAAGCGCTGATCAACCGACGCTAACTCACGTGACATACGATTTTTCATCGCTTCAATCTGCCGCTCATATCGAGATGTAATCCTCTCTTTCTCGGCGGTCATCTGCTCATCAAGCGCCTTGCGCCGCATGTCTGCAACATTTTTATCCATTATCTAAACTTTCCTAAAGTTAACCAAAGATCTGCTCAACATACGCTTCCACTTCACCTATGAGCATTTCATCAGTACTTTCGAGCTTGGCCACAAGAGTTTCTGTTGTGCCATCAATTGTGTAAATTTCGATAGAATCAACCTCAGTGTTATCTCCAATATCCTGATCTGGATAGAGGAGATCAGGCAAGATTTGCCCGTATATTGCACCGTTTAGATCCAACCCGTCCTGAGAGTTCTCATCTACCAAACCATCAAACAGTGTGCCTTGAACTTGATGCTCTCCAGTTATTGAGCCAGATGTCGCATCCAAAGTGCCGAAGTTATCAATAAAGTCAAAGTACTTGTCGGTTCCGTTAGTCTTACTCGCAACCAATTCGGAATAATTCGGAGTGCTTGACTGTCCTGAGTCTCGATATATTTCAATGGTCGTGACTTTAACTGTGCTGTTCGACTCAATGTTTTCTATCGTCGCATCGATTGGCGCATCAAATGTCATAACCATCTGGAAGTCCTGTTTGGTTACCGCGACCCCTGTCCATTCGTTCGAGTTTGATGGGTTAATGATCTTAGTTGCCACTGCTGAATCATCTATCCAGTCCAAGTCAATGAGGTTTGCCCTGAAATTAAGCGCTTGGCCATTCCAGTTATCTGGTGTGATGTCTGTCACACTCGTGTCATCGCTAGTGTCAGTGTTAAGGTCATACATTTCTACTGCCGCAGACCTTGGGTAATTAACCACACCGTCGGGGAGGTCACCGCTTCCTCCGAGCACGCCCGGCACGCCCGAGTCAACATGATCAAGATACGATTTTGCCTGAGCAACTGCATCACCCACACTAATTATATTTGCTGCAACCCCTTTAGTGAGGTCATAGTCAAGACTGGGGTCATCCATTGCTACAGCTGGATCAAAGGTTTTGGAGAACAATATCTCTTTTGTTTCATTGCCAGGAGTACCAACGACGGCTTCTAAAGTGAAGGAGTCAATAAGTTCATCGCCGCCAAAATAGGCGTCACCGTCAAGTGTTCCATCGCTGTCAGTGTCGACTACATTTTGAGTTAACAGCTCTTCACCATTAACTGTAAGCCTCAAGAAACCAGAAGTTGACCAATCATTAAGTACTGAATCAACCGCGGAGGTAAGTGCTGAGGCGGGAGCCAATGCCGTCGCATCCAGTGGTATGTCAAATTCCACCGACTTTACGTTGAAGGACTCCTTAACCGCACCTTCCTCATCTGAGTTATGTAGATAAGCTGCGATTACATCGTTGAAATCAACATTGTTATATTCTGCCGCATTAATCCCATCCCCATAGACCACCTCATTTGACCCAAAGAGCGGCGCAAGAACCACGTTACCCATGTCGGAGTGCGTTTCACAATAATAGTAGAGAGCTGAAGGGGTATTAGAGCCAGCAACAAGAGTAAGCGTCTTGTTTGTTGCGTCCATTGTTACACCAGTCTCATATTTGGTTCCACCTTCATGCGTACCGTCCTCCACTGCACTCAATGCGAACGGGTGTCCATCTAGTGTGCTATCAGACAGATTGAACACGTATGTGTGCCCTGCCTCCGGGAAAATCTGAAGCCCTTTAATCCCATTTAGGGCATAGTCACCGTCGACAACAGTTACATCATAATTATGCATAATGCTAACGCCGCCGCCCGATCCGGAAGGCACCACATCCAACTGAACAAATTCAGCAACGATGTCACCCATAGTCTCTGTAACCGAGGTTGCAGAGGCTATCACAGTGGTCCCAGTGTACACCGTAATGCTTTCTATAGCACCTGGGATAGACGACGACTCAAGGATGGTTAGTGTGTAAGTGCCGTCAGTAACTGAAACACCATTGGGGCTCGTAAGCGGAACCGGTGTTGGCGCCACACCACCAGCAGGCGCCAACAGACGCTCAAGGATAGCCTGACCGTCAGTGCTCCAGGTTATACCGTCCGCATCCACCGCAGAGCTATTGTTGAGATCCTCATCAACCAACTCACTAAACACCGTGAAATCTGGAGTTGCGGGAGTGGTATTACCGCCACCGCCGGTCGATGGATTAGCAGAGTCTATGTAAGCAATAAGATCAACTATTGGTATGGCAAGCGTATCTGCCGTCGCGATCAGACTACTAGCCGCGTAATAGTCGCCGTCTTTGCCCTGATAACCAGTGGTAACAGTGTCGTCGGACTTGTAGACCTTTATTGTATCGATATTACCCGCGGTAGGCGAACCATCGACTACAGTTAATGAACCAAACAACTCAACGAAATAATTCTCAGTAGCAGTTTGGAACCCAACAACGTTACTGCTGCCATCTAAGATTGGCTCTGGTTTAAAATCGGGACTCAATATTGCATCATGCAAAATATCTTCTGCGTAATACTGGTTCCAATCGGCTATTCCATTAGCATCTATATCTTCTTCAAGAACATCAGACGTGCCATTACTATCTCCATCATAAAACTGGGTAACGCCGTTACTCTCTGCATAGCCTTTGACAACATCAGCCTCAAAGACAAATGAGCCTATTTGGAACACAGCCAACGGATCAAGGATGTTACCAGCACCATCAAATGAGCCGATAACGTTATAGTTGCCGTCAAATTTGGTTACAATCGTGGATGATACACCGGAGCTCGCATCAACAGACGTTACAGTCTCGGTTGCACCAACAAAATTGTCAGAAGCATCATATTCTTCAATTCTGGTGCTAGAATATATTACAACCCCACCAACCTCATTTGATTCCGACATTGTTTCCTTGGTCCCGATAACCGAACCGCCGCTGTCAAGCCTGTCCTCAATAACAAGGCTTGATGACGACCCATCATTGTTCACGTCATAGTAACCAAGCCAATCATAATTTTCGTCAGAATAGGACACACCTGTTCCGCCAGAGCCATATTCATCTGCCGGCATTGTGTATGAATTTGAATATCCCAAAATTGATCCGTCTGGCGCAATGTAGGTTGTTTCAGTGCCCTCAGGGTAGGTTTTGGTAGAAATCTTAATAGCCGCGAGGGCTCCATTGCTGTCGTAGACCTTTAGCGCGTCTGGGAGCTTGTTGATCTCAGTCAAATCGGCTGCGACAGCTGGATCGAGGATTGGAAGACTGTCCAACCCGGCTACCACCTCGCTGACAACCTGCCAGTTAGGACCGAGTATTCTGGTTACACCGTGATGGGTTTCCTCGCCAGCTAAAAACTCACGCCCGTTGCCACCTTCTTTAAAGACATACTTCCAAGAGTTCCCCTCATTACCAAGCTCATCAAAACCCTTGCCCTCCTCAATTATGAAGGGACCTTCACCGGCCAAGGTTAATGGGTCTGACGTTAAATCAGAACTCGCAATAAGGCTACCATCTTTATCCTCAACCTCTATTAATGTAACCTCACCATTCGCATTTTTGGTCAAAGTCATGACATATCCAGTCACTGTGTCCGTATGCGTGACCGTGGTGGCATCCACTTCAACAGGGGTGGCCGCAAGCAATGCATTGTAAATATCTGCCTGCCCTGGATATTCTGTGTAAGACGATGCGACTCCATTACTACTCGGAACCGGGGCGGAACCGCCGTTCACAGCCGCAGTCGCAGAGTCGTCACGAAGATAGGCAAGTAGTTGACCCGTTTCAGCCACCACACCGCTTGAAACAGAAAATTCGGAAATGGTATACTCATTGATCCTACCTGGATTGGCCGGATCCGTATGCACAAACAACTTGGTTGCCTTCGCGCCGTCATCACTGATGACTGTGTGCACAATAGCGTCATATGCTTTATTTGACTCTTGCATGCTAACAAACTTCGGGGCCGCAGCTTTTAAAGCTAGTAGTAAGTCGCCGTTATCCGTAGACCAATTTGATGAGTCGTCAGTTGCAGAGACAAAATAATCAGGGGAGCCACTAGAGTTAAGCAGATAGTTGGTAGCCTCTGCGACTCCATCGCCCGGCCAGGCTTTAACCTGATTATCACCTCGCCACTCTGCCACGAAAGCAACGCTATCTAGGCTATCCGCGAATGGATTTACATTACTAGAACTAGTGAATGAGTATCCTGACCCATATTCATCGTTGTAAGTGTTTCCAAGCCAATTGCCATTAGCATCTTCATAATTGGTATTGGAATTCACACCATCATCATACTCACGCGCCTTACCAACAATGTTACCCGTGCTATCAAAATAGGTCGTCTCTGTGCCACCATGCTTGGACTCAGAGTTAGACAGGGTCGCATTCGCAAACGCATCCGGCAAATCAGCCAAATCAGTCGAAGTAACCACTGTGAATGCGCTGGTGTCACTGATGTCAACCTTCTCGCCAAGGCTCTGCCAGTTCAGCCCATACTGAGTGGTCGTACCATCAAAAGTCTCTTCACCACCAAGGAACGTCCAATCGTCAGCAGCAAAATAATAGGTCCACTCACGTGTCTCTGTAATATTATCCCAGCTAACCCACTCGCTACTGCCAGTCTCAACACGGATTTTGTCAGTACTTTCATCGGTATATGCAGAGCCGTCGAGATAGCCGCCAGTAGCTGTAGCAACAACAATTGGGTGAGTGCTCGCAAGATCACCTACTTCAACTTCAACATTGAAGGTTGAGCCAGAACCCCACTGGTCATCCCACTCATTGCCAATCCAGTTCCAGTTCGCATCCTGATAGCTGATATTATAGCTTACAGTACCTGCAGACGTGCCACCTGTAGCGCCACCAGGAGCAGCCGGATCTGCATAATCATCCGTCCACTCATTGCGGTTTACATAACCAAGAACTTTACCGGTAGCATCAAAATAGGTCGTCTCAGAACCACCCCACTCCCAGTTGTTGGTCTCGGTATATACAGGAATATCGTTCGTGCCAGCTGTTGTCTGAATAAAGCTGGCAACCTTTGTTACTTCACCAGTTGTTCCGTCTGTAGTGCTGTTAAATTCCACCGAACCGTCAGGGAAAACCGCATTGATAAATGCCTCAGGCAAATCAGTCAAATCCGCTAACGCAAAACCACCCGCTTGCACATCAGTCGTGGAACTCTTTTGGGCCCAACCCGGACCATACTCGGTTGTGGTCGCACCTCGAGTCTCAATACCAGACACTAAGTCCCAATTTTCAGTGAAAACATAGATATGGGAATGGGTCTCACCATCAAAGGTGCTGCTGCCCTCTTCCACAATCAGCTTTTGGGCCGTATTGCCAGTGTCAGAATCAGACGTAGCTATCGCTGCCAACAGATCAGTATCAGATATATAATCCAAGGTAATGTTGCCAGGGGTCACCGTGTATAGCGCATCAAGTGCAACTGGTGTGGTAAGGGTGGCGCTCGCAATGGCAGTGGTATCAGAAGCGGCAATAGCAACAGCTGTCACTTCATTGGCAACAACTGTCAACGTCATTACGTCACCATTATTAGTATCAGTATGCACGGCCGTACCGTCACCGGACGCATCTAGGGTCACTACAGGTATTGCGGCAATCAAAGCATCAAGAATGCCCTGATTGTCAGCTGCTTCATACGGATCAACGCCATAAAGCGTATTAAGATCTACCGCCGTGCCCGGAGTAACAGACGCAATGGCAGTGTTATCAGAAGCGGCAATAGCAACAGCTGTCACTTCACCACTAACAACTGTCAACGTCATTACGTTACCAGCAGTATCAGTATGCGTAATTGTAGCATTATCAACCAGAACAGCCGGAGCCGCTAACAAAGCGTCCCAAATATCTACCTCAGACTGCTTCGGAGTTGTGGTATCAGGCCAAGCAGCAGTTCCTCCATCAATGATCAAACCAAGCCCACCAAACGCCGATGCATCCACCGCAACTGTGCCAGGCCAAGCACTATCAAAAGTTATACCCGCAAACCCAGAGACATCGCTCGCATAGGAATCGGCATCGTCAGAATCTGTAATACCAAGGATATCAACCTCACGAGTGGTGTTGTAACCTGAGTTGCCGTCGACATCCTCCCAACTGCCACCAAGCCACTGGCCATCAGCATCTTCATAATTGACGTTAGTACCCCAACTGTCCGAATACTCACGCGCCTTACCAACAATGTTACCCGTGCTATCAAAATAGGTCGTCTCTGTGCCACCATGCTTGGACTCAGAGTTAGACAGGGTCGCATTCGCAAACGCATCCGGCAAATCAGCCAAATCAGTCGAAGTAACCACTGTGAATGCGCTGGTGTCACTGATGTCAACCTTCTCGCCAAGGCTCTGCCAGTTCAGCCCATACTGAGTGGTCGTACCATCAAAAGTCTCTTCACCACCAAGGAACGTCCAATCGTCAGCAGCAAAATAATAGGTCCACTCACGTGTCTCTGTAATATTATCCCAGCTAACCCACTCGCTACTGCCAGTCTCAACACGGATTTTGTCAGTACTTTCATCGGTATATGCAGAGCCGTCGAGATAGCCGCCAGTAGCTGTAGCAACAACAATTGGGTGAGTGCTCGCAAGATCACCTACTTCAACTTCAACATTGAAGGTTGAGCCAGAACCCCACTGGTCATCCCACTCATTGCCAATCCAGTTCCAGTTCGCATCCTGATAGCTGATATTATAGCTTACAGTACCTGCAGACGTGCCACCTGTAGCGCCACCAGGAGCAGCCGGATCTGCATAATCATCCGTCCACTCATTGCGGTTTACATAACCAAGAACTTTACCGGTAGCATCAAAATAGGTCGTCTCAGAACCACCCCACTCCCAGTTGTTGGTCTCGGTATATACAGGAATATCGTTCGTGCCAGCTGTTGTCTGAATAAAGCTGGCAACCTTTGTTACTTCACCAGTTGTTCCGTCTGTAGTGCTGTTAAATTCCACCGAACCGTCAGGGAAAACCGCATTGATAAATGCCTCAGGCAAATTTGTCAGATCCGCTAACGCAAAACCACCTCCAGAAACGTCAGTGGTTGAACCATTTTCTTGCCAATTCGGGCCATACTCGATTGTGGTCGCACCTCGAGTCTCTTCACCGGCTACCAACTCCCAATTGTCATTATAGACATAGGTGAACGAATGGGTCTCACCATCAAAGGTGCTACTGCCCTGCTCGACGAACAGTTTGACAGTGGCAAGGTCAACACCACCGCCAGAACCACTTGCTGAAACCACATCCAACTGCGGGAATGCTGCAACAATATCCCCTAATGTTTTGGTAATAGTATGACCTTGACTAGCATCTGCTTGAGCGATTGGGGGACCACCAGCAAGCAACACTGTTATTTCCCCAAGGGTGCCCGCGGGATCAGTGTCGTCATCCGTCTCCCGAATTTCAAGCCGATGAGTTGAATTGGATATAACAACCCCTGCCGGGCTGCCATTATGGGTCAAAGCCTCAACAGTGGCAGAGGTATCATCCAAAAGAGCTGTCAGAATTGCAGTGCCGTCTACGCTCCAAGTTGTGCCGTCTTCGTCCTCTGGAAGCGGAGTTTGCAAAAGGAGATCCGCATCCCTTAAATCACCAAAAACAGTTATATCTTCTGTTCCCGTGGCAGTGGTGGATTGCGTGCTCGTCGCCTGCGCCAGCATACCTTCGAGGGTCTCAATCAACTGGGTATCTGTAATCGTATCCAAAATATTGTGCGAAGTAGCCAGATAGAAGTCATCAAACGAAATTGGTGAGCTAAGGGTAGCAGTCGCCACATCACTGCTGCCGTCATTGACCAGTAATCCTGTGACAACACTGGCACCACCATTTGTGCCCTCATCAACAGTAAGCTTGAGCGTGTAGGTCGTGCCATCGTAGGTGTAGGAGTGCGTTATGTCGCCGGCACCTTTGTCATCAAGGTTCGAGACGGGGGTCGCCGCAACAAGTTCACTGAAAATGTGCTGCTGCGCCAGATTATCTCCAGCACTCGTACCATAGAGATCGTCAAGAGGCTCTGCCGTACCCAAAAGCTTGTAGGCAACAGCCGAACCGTCGGCGTCGTCGGTGACGTCAAACCGGGTCGCTTCGCCGTCAGTCACAGCAATGGTTAATGTATAACCACCAGCCGAGTGGGTGATCGTGCCTTGCTTTCCACCGGTAGCGCTATCAACAATTCCATCGGCTACGGGCGACGCTGCCAACAAAGCATCAAGGATTGACTCATCTGCTGCATCACGGGGCCAGGCTATACCACCCTCCAAATCAGCTATTGATGGGAAGGCAACCTCCAACTCACTTTGGCTCACTGCCGCGGTGCTGTTTTGTTCAGCCAATAATTCACCCACAACAGGACTCGCAGCATTCCCTTCATTTAAATAGATTTGAATATCGTTAGCAGTGGTCACCGTCATCACATAATTGTCGTCAGCCACCGTGTATTCCCCGGCGCTTGGCTCGCTAGCGACAACCCCAGAACCAGACAGTGACGACAGAATTGCGTCCTCCTGACCCGTCCAAGGGTCATTGGTTTGGAGCGTCGTGAGAGTGGTATCCAGAGTTATTGACTCATCCGCATAAGTACTGTTTCCAATGCCTAAGCCCTTCAATTCAAAGTTATAAGAGGCGACATCAGGATCTGCGGGATCAAACTTCAACGTCAAAATTGGCGACACATAATCAGTAAGGGCGGTTGTATCTGAAGAATATGCCCCAAAAATCATAATGCCGGGCGTAGTGGTATTCGGCACACCCGACATACCACTCACTGCCGTCACGGGGTTAGTCGCGGACAGTGTTAGCGCAGAGCTATCAAAGTTAACTTCCACATCAAATGCGGCATATCCTGAAGCCCCTAATTCTGCTTGAATGGCACTGGAGAAATATAGCTCAACGGTCACAACGCCGCTTGCATTGTCTACAGAGGTTATATAGTCAAATACCTTTACCGCAGGATCCATAGCAGCCTTGACTGGGGTCAAATCCTTAGTGAACAAGCCAGGGTCAAGGTTGAAGCCAAGCGCCTCAAATTCTGCTGCGGCTGTAGTAACAGCAGGCGGCCAGGCAGAATCAAAAGTTATGCCGGCAAACGTAGGTACGTTGCCCGCAAAGTCGTCAGCAGTATTGATGTTAGACGCCAAAATCTCAAAGTTAGAACTATACCCTGAGTTGCCGTCAGTATCCTCCCAACTGCCACCAAGCCAATTGCCATTAGCATCTTCATAGTTGGTATTGGAATTCACACCATCATCATACTCACGCGCCTTACCAACAATGTTACCCGTGCTATCAAAATAGGTCGTCTCTGTGCCACCATGCTTGGACTCAGAGTTAGACAGGGTCGCATTCGCAAACGCATCCGGCAAATCAGCCAAATCAGTCGAAGTAACCACTGTGAATGCGCTGGTGTCACTGATGTCAACCTTCTCGCCAAGGCTCTGCCAGTTCAGCCCATACTGAGTGGTCGTACCATCAAAAGTCTCTTCACCACCAAGGAACGTCCAATCGTCAGCAGCAAAATAATAGGTCCACTCACGTGTCTCTGTAATATTATCCCAGCTAACCCACTCGCTACTGCCAGTCTCAACACGGATTTTGTCAGTACTTTCATCGGTATATGCAGAGCCGTCGAGATAGCCGCCAGTAGCTGTAGCAACAACAATTGGGTGAGTGCTCGCAAGATCACCTACTTCAACTTCAACATTGAAGGTTGAGCCAGAACCCCACTGGTCATCCCACTCATTGCCAATCCAGTTCCAGTTCGCATCCTGATAGCTGATATTATAGCTTACAGTACCTGCAGACGTGCCACCTGTAGCGCCACCAGGAGCAGCCGGATCTGCATAATCATCCGTCCACTCATTGCGGTTTACATAACCAAGAACTTTACCGGTAGCATCAAAATAGGTCGTCTCAGAACCACCCCACTCCCAGTTGTTGGTCTCGGTATATACAGGAATATCGTTCGTGCCAGCTGTTGTCTGAATAAAGCTGGCAACCTTTGTTACTTCACCAGTTGTTCCGTCTGTAGTGCTGTTAAATTCCACCGAACCGTCAGGGAAAACCGCATTGATAAATGCCTCAGGCAAAT
>Ga0255775_1003381_pt1 | contig 13266 bp, 5 predicted proteins | sample 011ome_26_FD_179973 | JGI IMG/M metagenome (GOLD analysis project Ga0255775, IMG submission 179973) | Coastal salt marsh microbial communities from the Groves Creek Marsh, Skidaway Island, Georgia - 011511BT metaG (version 2) | ecosystem: Environmental > Aquatic > Marine > Intertidal zone > Salt...
AGGGGCAAGCCTCGTTGATTTTTTTATCCCCATTATTACCCGACGAGGATGAGGATGAGAACGAGGATGAAGTTGACTCGTTCCGTTTTTACTCAAAGGAATAACACGAGTTCCTTCGCTCCTCATCATCATCATCCTCGTAATCGTCTCGTGCTCTTCTTTGTCTTCTTTGAAACCTTTTGTTGTGTCTGTTTGTTTGTAGCTCAATAAAACTACTCTAAGAATGCTACTTTTATCACGCGTACTAAGAGAAATTAGTATTAGGTAATAATGCATAATTTGCATTCACTCTCCTTCCCTCTTTGAGCGTCTCCGCACATTACGTTTAGGGTTTTAAAAAAGTTCATTCTTCTTTTCTCTCTCTTTCGTCTTCTTCTTCTTCATTGAAGAGTAGAGCAGTCGTGCGAAAAACGAGAGCATTTAGTCGCTTTTCGAGAACTCTCTTTTTTACTCTCTTTCTCTCGAAACAAAACAACGCGCGCTGTTTGCTCGAACGAACGCTCTTAGTTTCGCTCTTTGCTCTTTAAACTGCGCTGCTTCTTCTTCGTGTTTAAGAAAAAGAAGAGAGAGATGAGCGCATTTCAACAACAAGAACAACAACGAGGCACCTCTTCTTCTTCTTCTTCTTCTTCGAGTAATCAACAACAAAAACAAAAACAACAACAACCAAAAACTTCGACGACGGAAGAATTACTGAACCACATGCAACTCGCGTTAATCGGTGGTGATGATGGTGGTAATGGCGGTGGTAATGGTGCAATGTCCGCGACGCTTTCCAAGCAAGCGGAAAGCGTCGATTTCAACGATTTCTTCTCATTGAGACGACCGAAAGATGCCGCGAGCGGCTTAAACTCTGGTTTGAAATCCGTGGGGAAAGGCGCGTTAGCTGGAGCAGCGGCGTTGATTGCGGCACCGATTGCCGGCGCTAAAGCGGAAGGTGCGAGTGGGTTTTTCAAAGGTTTAGGCGCCGGATTGGCGGCGGCGGTGGTTTTACCCGTCGTCGGCGCCGGCGTCGGAGTGACGCAAATTTGTCGCGGCGTGGCGAATACGCCCGAGGCGATTATGGCGGCGAATGACGGAAAGAGGTGGAATCGACACACCAGAGAGTGGGTGGATGAAGATTTAGTGCGAGATGGGATTTGGTTGGCGCAATCGACGGACGAGGATATATATGAGCAGGCGAGGAAGAGGGCGATGAGTGAAGGTAGAAGCGGCATCGGGCTCAACGGAGTACTCAACGAGAGCATGGGAGGAGGTAATAGCGATAATAATAGTAATGATAATAATAGAAACGGAGGAGGGAAGCAAGTTAAAGAGACGCAATATTACGAGATTTTGAAAGTTGAAACGACTGCTTCGTCGGCGGAGATTAAGAAATCGTATTACGAACTCGCGAGGAAGTTACATCCGGATAAAAATCCCGACGACCCGGACGCGCACAACAAGTTTCAAAAAGTCGGCGAGGCGTACCAAGTGTTGTCCGATCCAGAGTTGAGGAAAAAATACGATTCAAGAGGGAAAGATGGATTAGGTGATATACCCGTGATAGACGCGTCGGCGTTTTTTGCCGCATTGTTCGGGTCGGACCAGATGGAAATGTTCGTCGGGAAACTGCAAATGGCAGTCATGGCCGAAGGCGGAAGCGATTTGACGAGAGATGAAACGCGGATTTTACAAGACCGAAGAATTGTTCGATTAGCGATTAATTTGGCTGCTATTTTGGATGGGTACGCTACGTCGGCTCGCGCTATGGTCACACCGACTGCGACTTTAACGGCTGATAAGACGAATGAAAAAGAAGAGGAGGAAAAGCTGCGCGAAAAAGCGGCTCTGGAAAAGTTTGAAGCGCAAATGAAACCAATCGCGCAGAGTTTAGCCAACGCTTCTCACGGACCAAAAATGTTGAAACAGATTGGATTCGTGTACGAGAAGCAAGCGGAGCAAGTGTTGACGGATCCCGTGGCTGGTTTTGGGACGTGGGCGGATTTAGGGGTTCGTTCAAACTTTGCCGCCATGGAGCAAAATACAAACAGAACGAAAACACAGTTCAGCGCGATGAAAGCCGCGTTTGGCGCGTTTGGAACGGTGAAGAAAATCGCCGAGGAAGAGGAGGGATACATGAAGGAAGAAGAAGGAAAAGGAAAAGAGGGTGAAATTGAAAAGAGCGCTGGCGAAAGAGACGGGAAAATCGCCGAGAATATCGCTAAAGAGCAAGAAGGGAAGGAAACGAAGAAGAAACCGCCGTTGACAGAGGCTGAAATAATGCAGCGACGCGCGCAGCATCAAAAAGACGTCATGCCGCACATTTTAGAAGCACTTTGGAACGTTTCTGCGCTCGACATTGAATCGACACTTAGATCGGTGTGTGATAAAGTTTGTCACGATAAGAGCGTGAAGAAAGAAGTGAGAAAAAAGCGTTGCGAGGCGTTGTCCGTGTTAGGCAAAGTCTTCCAAACCACCGAGGCGGACGAGGCGCATAAAAATGAAGATATTAATCAACAGTTGGAAAATGCAATGCGCGCGGCATTCACGCCAAAAGAGAATGCAGATGAGGACGATAGTGACTGATTATATATAGTTATCGTTGTGTAAAAATAAGGAATGATGTTTCTCTATCTCAATCACTATTAAGAATTTTCTAGTTTCGCTAACACTCTCAGAGCGTATTTTCGGAGCAATTCGTCCTCGCTCGTGCGCGATTGCTGCAGAGCATTTCGAACCCCTAATTTTATCAGCGCCGATCTGCACTCTTCGTGCGCGCAGAGATTTCCGAGCGAAAAGAGCGCAACATGCGCGGGCGTTTGCTTATCTCCTACACTGCTACTCTTTTTACTGCTACTCTTCTCTGAAGCGTACTCTTTGGCGAGTAAAATTAGCGCCTTGGGCACATCGTTCGCAAGCAAGTCTGCGATGAGAGCATCGCCGTTTCTCGCCAAGTTTCCGAGCGCCGCCGCGGCGTTGCTTCTCGTTTTCCCATCGTTCTCATCTTTTCTTCCAACACCAAAAGTTGACCCGTAATGATTACCTATATTCCTCACGAGTGGGAGAATTGATCGTCGCAAATCATCGTAGAGATAATCGGAGTGAAACCCGGCGTTCCCGATGGCGAAAGCGGCAAACTTTCGAACCAACGCAGAGGGTTCCTCTTTTTCGTCTGCGTTTAAACGATCAATCAGCGCGCCGACCGTCCCATACTTCTTAAATGATGCGTAAAAATAGTCCGAGTGGCGACAAAGGTTACCGAGTGCGTTCGCTGCGCGCGCGCGCACGTTGAAATCTTCGTGTCGAAGCAACTTTGTTAAATGAAAAGTTGCGTTTGCCTCGCCAACATTTTCGTACCGACTCTCGTTACTCTTGGCGAGCTGTGAGAGAATCATAGTCCAATCAACAATGGTTGTTGCTTCGTTCGCAAACTCCACTTTAATAGATTTCTGCTTAATGTTCAGCAACGAGGACGCAAACGAAGATTGCGAAAGCGCAAACTCGCTGAGAGACGCCGAGCATCCTTTCGCTTCGATGAACTGGTTGCTGAAGACATCGCCGCCGGTGACGACCAGACGCGAAATTAAACTAATAGCACTCGATAAAGAATGCGCTTCACTGCTGTTACTAGTACTAGCAGTATCAACCGCCGCTGCTTTTTTGTTCTTTTTGCTATTCGCTTTGTTTTTGGTCGTGTTATTTTCTTCTTCCACTTCTTCTACTTCTTCCTCCTCGTTCTCGTTACCGTTCCCGTTATATTTTCTTAACGCGCGCATTTCCAGATCTGTCTTCATCGACTTCACGCACTTCAACAAAGTTCCGAGCACATTTTTTTCCTTCAATACTGTCATGAATTTACGGTTTGCCACGGCGCCAACTTTTTCTGCGTTTGAGCCTTTCGTCGGGATGAACGCCAGCGGTAACCGCAAAACGTTGAGTAAGGAGAAAATCGCAAGATGCTGCGAGGATTTATACTCCTCGATCGCTTTTGAAGACGCGTCGGAGCCTGGGGCCGTCCGAGCTATCGTCGCCACAATCGACGTTGAAAACGAGGAGAAAATCTCCATCGCGTCGCAACAGCTCTCCGCGACGCCAGAGTCGCAAAGAAAATCCGCCGGATGCGCAGTCTCGCAATTTTCCTTCGCCAACGGATGTAACGCGTACGCCACAGCTGCGATACCGTCTGCAACTGGACGTAACTTAGTCATGATTGCACTTTTAGTTTCGAGAGATGATGATAGCGTCACTCCCTTGGACAACTCGGAAGCGCGTGCGACTAATTTAATCAATCTCGTCGAGAAGCGCATCAACGCATCTTTTTCGAGCGCCTTGTCAGCAAAAGCTGTCGACGCCCTCGAACACGCGCCAATGATACGACACCCAGAGAGACTGAGAAATCCACAGTATGTTGAATTTGACGACGCTTTAATGAGTGCTTGGAATGCGCCCATGCGTTCGCCGTATCGAACGAATGAGTCCGCGACGAGTGTAATCGAAACCGGCGCGTAACACGAAGAACATTTCAACAAGGCATCGCAAGCGTCGCCGACAGCCTCGCCTCTTCGTTTGAATATGGCGCGTCGTTTGCGCTCGTCGTTTTCATTTTGAGCATTATTGCACTCTTTGCCACTTTCTCTGTCTTTTTTCTTTTGCGCGCTTTTCGCTTGCTCTTCGAGTAAATCGCGTTCGAGCTGACTAAACGACGATGCTAAATGCGCGATTAAACTTTCGCAAAACGTTGGTTTCGGGAGCTTTGAAAGTGCCATGACGCATTCCTGACCTTCACCGCGCTTTGAGGCGAGATCGATGGCGCGTGTGACGGCGACCCGAGCAAAGTGCTGCGTCTCGAGCTTCGATTGGATCAGACGAAGGCGAAGTTTGTCTTCGTCGTGGCCTGAATCGTCGTTATTTCGACGCAGTTCAAAACTCACCAAACACTCGCTTAAAGCGCGTAAATAGTTTGCCAATCCGACATTACACCACGGGGAAGGGCCCGATCCGCTCGCAAGTAGCGTCGCGACGTTCAAAGCGAGTTGCAACGCTTCCTCGCGTTCGATTTCAAAGGCAACGTACTTTTCCCGCATTTGCGCGTCGTCCTTTGTTTCGTTTACTGGATTCCACATCGCTGCGATGGCCCGCACGGTCCATAACGCGGCGCCGGGAGCATCTCTCGCTAATGCACCACTGGCATCGCCACCTACTTTTGCTAAACTCGCGCTCGAAACGCACACGATATTTCGAAGCGTTCTCAGAGCAGACACCGCATCTACTAAAGAACTCGTCAACTTTGGCATTGGACCATTTGCGTTGCTCGCGTGATTACTCAAACCACTGGAAGACGGCGCGTCGTCGATACCAGGTTCAGTATGCGCAGACGTTCCTCTTTCGCGCTCACTCCCTGGCGATAGAAGCGCGAGAATATTAAATTTTGATCCAGGCGCGCTTCGAGGAGGCTGCAAAGCCGCTAAAATAACTTTAATCGCCGTCCGATCTCGTCGCAAACGCGCGGCGCCATCTTCCGTGCGCGATTTAAGTTCGCATTCAAGTAAAGCCGAGTCTACACCATGCCCGTGCTGACTTTCAATCGCAAGATTAGTATTCGACGCGTGGCGTTGTGGCATCTCACCAGCCGTTGCTGTTCGTGGCGTCGTTCCCGAAACCACTCCGCCGATAAGTGCAGCACCACCAATAGCAGCAGCAGCAGCAGTAGTAGTAGTAGTAGTAGTAGCCGCAGTAACCGCTGTGCCTCGCGTAGTCGACGGCGGTGGTCTTCTCGCCGGTATTTTTGGCGTGCTATAGCCATCCGTCGCTGTTCCTGCGAGCACATCTTCTCTACGAGGTAAACCACCTCGTCTAACTATTGGCATCTTGTTGTTGTTCGTCGTCGTCGTCGTCGTCGTCGTCGTCGTAGCGGCGTTTGTCGTTCTCGTCGCACCTTGCGGCGTGGAAGCTAACGGACGTCTGTTGTGCGTCGCTACTGCCGCCGTCGTCGTTGTCGTCGTCTTTGCTCCCGTAGACAACCGGTTCTCAACCTCCTCCGCTCTTCTTCGTCGTTCCTCTTGATCACCCGCCTCTCTTTCTCCGCGTTGTTGTTGTTGTTGCTGTTGCTGCTGCTGCTGCTGCTGTTGTTGCTGTCGTTCGTGTTCGTGTTCGTCATCGTGTTCGTGTTCGTCGTCGTACTCGCTCTTCCTCACAAACGGATGTTCCAACAACGCCGGCCACGACAACCGTTCGCTCGGTCGTTTATTTAGTAATCCTCTCAAAAAGGATTTAAACTCCGCGCTCATATCTTCCGGCCACGTCAAAGGGTCTCGAACAATCTTTTGAATCAAAGTGTAAATGCTATTGGTAAAGAACGGCGGCTTCCCGACGAATAACTCGTACAGAATAACTCCCAGCGACCACAAATCTACGGTGTGATTATACGGCTGCTCTTGCACCAACTCTGGCGCCATGTACAGCGGCGTTCCTTTAATCGATGTCATCACCATAGATTGCGATCGAATCGATCGCGCGAACCCAAAATCGCACAATTTCACCACCTTATTCGCTCCAATCAAAACATTCTGCGGTTTCATATCTCTGTGTATGACTCTATTCGTGTGCAAATAATGCAACGCGGACACCAACTGCCGAGCGATTGCTTTCACCTCTAGCTCTGGCAACGTCCTATCGTCTTCCAATACTTCAAACAACTCGCCTTGCGCGTATTCCATGACCACGCAAAACTCGTGTTCCGTTTCAAACGCGTCTCGCATGGCGATGATGTTCGGATGTTTCAACACTCTCAAAATATCAATCTCTTGTCTTAAACTTCTCAAATCTCGTTCCGTTTTTCCTTTCTTCGCGATGAACTTAATCGCGGACGTTTCACCGGTGAACTTCTTTCTCGCTTTGTACACTTTCCCGAACGATCCTTCGCCGACTAAATCGAGCAAGTTGTATTCGGAGAGACGACCACTGTTGTTGTTGTTGTTGTTGTTGCTTTTTTTCTCGCCGCTCATCATCGCTTTCGTCGACATCGTTTCTCCTCCTCTTTCTTCTTCTGCTTCGTCGGATTGACGACGAAGGAGAAGAGACGACGGGGAGGAGGCCGCAATGAACGCACCACCACCACCACCACCGTTTATAAAATTCTCTCCTCTGTGAGTATTCTCGTCGTCGTACTCATCGTCGTCTTCGTCAAAGCGCATTCTCGTGTAGTTGTCGTCGGAAAAAGACGACGAGAGAGGGAGGACAGTCCTTTTGAAGAATTTTGAAAAAAAAAATGAAAAAAAGCTCGCGAAATTTTTTGAAAAAATGCTGCGCAGGATTGAAGAGACGAAGCTTTACTTAGGGTGAGTATGTACGCGTTCGCTTTTATTCCTTGACGATGAATGAGCTGTAATAACGTAGCGATAAAAACGCCGCTACAGTGCGGTGTATTTACTACACACGTGTCGTAAAAAATCCCTCTAAATAATGTATTAAAAAAACGAAATCACCGCCGAGGTCGATTCTTTCTCAGAGAACTCTTCTTCGGCTTTCCAATCGAGGAACCGGGCGACGTGCCTTTCTTTCCTCCCTTTCCACCGCCGCCTCTTTTCATGGCAGCTTTTTGACCTCGTCGATCGGCGAGCATGCGCTTATCTACGGACGGTCCACCGGCGTTGCCTTTATGCATTTTCCTCGCCACCACGTGCTTGATTTGCTTTTTGCGGCCGTTGGCGAGTTTATTCGCTTTGGCGTAAATTGCTTCAATTTCTCGAACTTTCGAAACGTCAGGAATATCGTCTTGATCCATGATGGCGCCCGCGCGTTGTCGAGCTTCGCTCATTTTATCCTTGGCGCGTTTTTTCTTTCGCAATTTAGCCTCGGCGACTTTTTTGATCGACCGTTCGTCAACTTTAATGGAGACGCTCGCGAGAGCTTCCTCGTAGTCGCTCTGATCGTAAATCGGTTCCGCTTTCATGAATCTTCGCTCGTCGTCGACAAACCAATCAGGCAAGTCTCTCGGATCGTCCTCAAATGCGTACCGGTTGTACGCGTCTTCGATGATTTCTTCGCGTTGTTTTCTTCGAAGCATTTTTTTGCTAATGGCGAGGATTTCGGCTCGGGCGCCATCCGAGAGTTCGTCGACGTCTGTAGATTCATCGCTATCAGAACCATCAGCGCGTACGCGCTGACGACTTCCTTTCGCGTTTCTTCCCACGCCTCTATCAGATACGTCGTCGTCGTCATCATCATCATCATCGTCGTCGTCGTCGTCGTTCTCTCGAGCATCGTCATCGTTTCCTCTGGGAACAATATGTAAATCATCTGCCGCCGCCTCGGCACGCAGCGCTCGTCTTTTACGTCCGACGTCCACATCGTCTGAACCTGAATCGTACGTCGTGTCGTCACCATTTCCGTTCTTACCACCACTCGTTTTCTTTCGCTTCTTATCGAGTTTATCCTGTTGTTTTTTACTTTTCAGTTCACCTTCCTTGGCAATCTTCGCCGCTTCTTTCGCCTTCTCCAGTTTCCTCGCTCTCGCTTGTTCCCGTAGACTTTCGTAATCGTCTTCGTCTTCATCAACGACGACATCGTCTTTGTCGTTCTTCTTTTGTTTCTTCTTCATCATATTTTTCTCTTCTTTTGCTTCTTCCCTCGTTGTCTTTGTTATTTTCTTTTCCGCCGCCGCCTTGCCGCTCGTCGCTGCGGAGGTTGTTTTTTCAATTTCCGAAAAAAGATCGTTGGAAAACCATCGATCGACGGTTGCCTTTGAGTTTGGTTTCACTTTGCTCGGGTCGAACTCGACGATCAGATTGTTTTTGTTTTTATCCTCCTTCGTTTTTTTCTTCCTGTTCTTCTCTTCGCCTTCTACGTCTTCGTTCTTCTCCCATTCCAACGGCGCGTCGTCGTCTTCCTCGAAACCAGTCTCCTCGCTATCGCTTTCATCGCTCTCATCGACGTCTTCGTCATCATCCGAGCCAAGCTCTCCATCGCCTTCGCCTTCTAACGTCGCCCTCTTATCGCGTCTCATCGCGGATCCTTTCGAGCCTTCTCCAACCGACCGGCCTTTCTTCTTTTGCCTTTCTTTGTACTGTTTGTACAAAGCGTCTAAACTCGAGTCTAGCCGCGACGTGTCGTTTTCCACGTCATTTTCTGCGTCAGAGTCTTCAGAGTCGTATCGGTTTTGTCTTCTGCGAGCCGCGTTCAGTTCCGAGTCAGAGTCTTCGTAATAGTCAGCCGGCACAGACGGAGCGGCTTGGTTTGCGACCGTATCGACATCCTCCTATTTTTTGTTGGTGGGTGAAGAAAATGGTCAGTTTGGCGTAAAACTATATTTACTACCAACAACGCGTCGCGCGCGAGCGACGAAAAAAAGAAAGAAAAAAAGCCTCAGATGGGTAAACGGCATGTTTTTGCATAAGGTTTTCAGTTTACGCGGGTTCTAACGCCGCTCAAGTGAGTAAGCGAGTATCTTCACCGGCTTTTGAATACATACAGAGAGAGAGAGAGAGAGAGAGAGAGAGAGACGTTAAGAAAAAAACGAGAGAAATCGAAAGAGACAAAAAACAAACGCTCGCGCGCGGCGGCGATGCGCAATCTAACGCACCTTTGTTTTCAATCGAACCAAAGAGAATAAATCTTCCTCCGCCACGATGGCTTCGCCGTCTCCTTTTAATCCTAACTGCGCGCGTATTCTATCCTTCTGTTTCATTTTAGCCTGCTTTTTCTTTTTCCTTCTCGCCTCCGCGTCCATGTTTCCTTGCAATTCCTCCATTTCGCTCAGCAAGCGCTCGTTTTCGTCCTCGGGCACCGCCGCTTTATTTTCATTATTCTCGTCCTCCTCGTCCTCGTTGGCGTTTGTCGTCGTCCTCGGTTTCACCTTCTTATCCTCCATACCTAACCGTTTCCTCACTTGCAAACGCCACTTCAACAACATCTTAAAATCGCTCTTGTTCAAAACGCCCAAGTCTCGAAAGAGCGTCCGAATTTCCTCGTTCGTCTCCTCGCACGCGTCTAAATCCATAAATCCATCCTTTGGGGGCACCACGTTCGTTCCTTTCTTTCCTTTCCCACCGTCTAAAATAAAACAGTGGTACATCCCTAACATCTCCGCCGGTTTCTCGTTTGTGATAAAATTCTCCGCGTACGTCTCTTTATACAGCGAATGTAACCCGTCCTCGTAGCCGCTTCGATTTCGCTTCGCTTTTTCCACCTTCAAAACGTCCCTGTTCTGCTGTCCTCCTTTGTTACCTTGTCCGCCATCCTCCACGTTCGCGAATAAATACTCCGCCTTTAACAACCTCGGATCAATTTTCGTCGGCGCCAAGTACCCTTTACACACGACGAAAATCTCCGCCGACGAGTCTCTCGACGCCACCGGCTTCGTGCTCTCCACCTTCTTAAACAGCTGCTGAAACGCGTATAACAACGCGTGATACTCTTGCGACCGAAACACTTTCGTCACGAACCAACCGTCCAACGTTAAAAACTCCGTCGCCAATTTCAACGCGTCCAACGTCAGCGCCGCTTGCGAATACGCTTCCTTGGCGTAGTTGCCCCCGACGTTTGGCGCGCCGTCGTGTAACACGCAATCGTACTTCAAACCATCCGGCGTGACCCGTTTAATCGCCGCTCGACAGCTCGGTGTCGTGATATCTTCCACTAAAGTCGTGCATCCGCGTATGGGTTTTATCGAAGCTAAATCGATCCCAACGATGGTCGATTGCATCGGCATGTACTTCTGCGCCACTTGCAGCCACCCGCCTGGAGCTGCGCATAAATCCAAACAAGCCTTCGCGCTGGATAAAAAATCATACTTCCTGTTCAGTTGAACTAACTTAAACGCCGAACGCGCGCGGAATCCTTGCTCTTTCGCTAAGTAATAGAACTTGTCCAGACGATGTTTCCCTTTCGCTTTTTTGCCCATTTTTGTTCTTTCTTATTCTTGTTGTTCTTCTGCGATTGTTCTTAAACGACAACACGGAAACTAGGACTTTTTTAATAAACGACTCTCTTCTTCTTCTTCTTCTTCTTCTTGTTCTTGTTCTTGTTGTCTTTCTTCTTCGTTGCTTTAGTGGTGATGTAACTTTATGCGTGTGCGTTTATAACGCGTGTGTGTCTGACTAAAAATGATGACTCTGAAAAGCAAGGTGGCGGCTGAAATTTTTTTGCTTCTTTTGTTTGAGGAAAGAAAAAAAAAGCAAAAAAGCATCGCAGTCAGTCGTATTTTTTTTAGAGTTGTTCTTTCGTTGTGCAGAAGTACTCTCAGAGAGAGTGTATTTATAATACTGAAACGATAAAGTTAAACTACGGAAAATCAATGGTAGCCCTTTCCGTCTTCTCTTCTTCTTCTAAAACTCCAGCAGCTTTATTATCAGTCGTTTTTTGTTGTTGTTCTTTTTCTTCAAAGCCATCTTCATCAAAGTCGTCGTCGTCGTCGTCGTCCACCTCGGCGCCTTTTCGAATCTCTCGAATGACTTTCCCGCTCGTTTCGTCTATTTCCACGTACGCGCCGTCGAACGCTTCGTGGGATCTTTTTTGCAACCATCGCAACGTTTCGCCGAGTTGGTGACCGATGAGTTGCGCCTCTTTTTCGCCTTTTTCGCCGACGAAGGCTTCAACCGGGATGAAATCCGGGAGTTTCACGTATAAGCGGAGGAGGTGTTCCGCGCCGCAGATTTCCGAGGCGGGTTTGGATTTTAACGCGTCGTTCTTCGCGACGGCGAGGTCGTAGTATTTCTTCTCCTTTTCGTAGAGTAAAGCTTTTTGCAAGGCGGCGTCGAAGTAGCGTTTGAGACCGGCGACGATTTCTTTCGCGCGTTCGATTTGTTTCGGCGTTCGAGCTTTCGCGATCGCTTCGACTTCGTAATCGGAGAAGAGACTTTGGACGGTATGCGCGGCGGGTTCTCTCGGGAGCTTCAGGACGCGGTTGTGCGCGAGCGCTTCGTGTTGTTTGATGAGCTCTTTCTTTAACGCCGTCGCCAAGATGACTTTCACTTTTGGTTTCAAAGGCGCTTGTTGTTGTTCTTGTTCTTGCCGGTCTCGTTGTTCTTCCGTTTCCGTCTTTTCTTTTTCCTGCTTTTGCTTTTTCGCGTTCGTCGTTGGAGCCGCCGCCGTATCTTTCTTCGCGTTCTTTTTCTCTTTACTCGCAGCATTCGCCGGGGCCCCTTTTTCCAAAGCCGCCGCGTTCTTTCTCTTGTTGGTGTTGTTCGTCGCGTTGACGACGGCGCCTTTCCTTCCTTTGTTGGTCGTCGGCGGCGCGTTCTGTTCGTAGGCGGTTTTTGCTTCACTTTTTTGCTTCTTCGATGGCCGACCACCGCTTGGTGCGGCTTTCTTTTTCGTCGTCGCATTATTTGTTTCCGATTCGTCTTCTTCTTTCGTCGTTAAAACCGCTTTTGTCGCCGCGGCATCCACCAAGTCTCGTTTTTGCTTTTGTTGTTGTTGTTGTTGTGGCTCCCGCTGTTGCTCGCCCTCGCCTTTGCTCGTCGCTTTCTTCTTCGCGCCGCCTGTTGTCGTCGTCTTATTACTACTCGTATTAAAAATAGTATTACTATTACTCTCTTTAGTAATACTTTTCTTACCGTCTTTCCCGGTTGATTGGCTTTTCTCGCGTTTCGTCGTCGTCGCGTTCTTCTTCCTCTTTAATACCTCGTCGTCGTTCTTGTTCTTGTTCTTGTTGTTCCCAACCGCCGCCGCGGTGTTGTTACTTTTACCGCCGCTCTTCGTCGTCTGAATCTGAATCTGAATCGTCGTCTTTTCATTCGCTTTCCTCCTTTTCTCCTTATCTTCCTCGAGTAACCTTTTCTGTTCTCTCGTGTTCTCTTCGTTCATTTTCCTGCACGTTTCTTTCTCTTCCACCCACTCGTCGTATTTTTTGTTCCACCCTTGGTAGTGAATGAGCACCCCGGAGCTTCCATCTTCTAAACGTCTCATGTCGATGATTTTCGCCGGGTAGAGGAATCCATCTTTCAGGGCGAGGATGAGTTCGTTCACGCGGAACGAATTTGAATAATCGTTGTTGTTGTTGTTTGAATCGTCGACTTTCGTCGTCGTCGTCTGTTTTGTCGTCGTTAATGATTCCATCATCATCATCTTTTGAAAAGTCTTTTGTCTCCTCTAAAATCTCCTTTGTTTTCGTCTCGCGTAATCCTCCTCGCGAGAGAAACTCTTCTCTCTGCTTTTTTATCTCGTGAAGACAAGAAGAGCAGAGAGTGTTTGATGTGTGAAAAGAGTACTCTCTGAATGATGAGAGAAGTTTAATAATAATTTCGATGATGTGACAAGACTAATGAAGAGAAGAACTTCCCACAA
>Ga0255775_1003401_pt1 | contig 13183 bp, 9 predicted proteins | sample 011ome_26_FD_179973 | JGI IMG/M metagenome (GOLD analysis project Ga0255775, IMG submission 179973) | Coastal salt marsh microbial communities from the Groves Creek Marsh, Skidaway Island, Georgia - 011511BT metaG (version 2) | ecosystem: Environmental > Aquatic > Marine > Intertidal zone > Salt...
ACTCTTAATAACGCTTTCGCCCTTCGTCTCTTCCTTCTCTTTCTCTCTTACTCCCGTCTGCAGTTGTTTGTAAGTCGGTCCGAGTTGGTCTATTAAATATACGCCTTTAGGAAATAGAGTCAACACCAAAGATAAAAAAATATATATTAATTTAAAAAAATACCTAAAATCAATAAGTTAAGAATTATTTTTTAGGTACTCCGTACCTTGTCTTAAACCGATCTGGTAATCGCTTTTCATAATCTTAATATTAGTAGTTGCCCTTTTGGTTCTTAATCGGTTTGGAGGACATATTTGTATAATTTCACAATCCCTCGGAGGGTTATTAATAAAATTAAGAGCAGAATTATAAGTTGCAGTATTTTCTCTTAAGGCCATCGAAATCTTTGGATATGACCTAGTTGCAAAAGCTGCAATGTAATTCTCCAGTTTGGTTTTTCTGATAAAAGCTCTTTCATAGGTTCGAATAATTACTATTTTTCTAGCTCCCATTTCATAAGCCTTTTTGACTGGTATCGGATCGGTAATACCGCCATCATATTTTCTTTTACCTTGTAAAGTAATTGGGTTCTTCATCAAAACCGGTAAAGATCCAGTTGCGAGCATTTCGTTGATATAGTTTTTTTTAGTTAGTTCAATATATTCTGGTTGACCAGTCATAGCGTCTGAAACAACAACATAAAAATTTTTACCCTCTAGATTATTTTGCAATCGATCAAATTCAATTGGGAAGACTTCATTTGCATCTTGATACAGCTTTTCAAAATTCATAATGCTTTTATTAAAAAGGAGATTTGAATATCTAACGTAATCTCTAGATGCTGAAAACAACATTTTATCTAGATTGTAATTTGAAACTTTCAATAAATACCAAAGTTGCACAACAGCCCCATTGGAGACTCCAAAATGGATATCAAATGGATTATATGAAGCCTGGATAAACGAATCTATTACTCCAAAGGAGAATACTCCTCTGCTACCTCCACCTTCAACTATTAATGCTGTTTTATTTGACTGCATAACTAATATCTAAAATTGATAATATTATAGGCAAAAAAAAACAGAGCTAAGCTCTGTCTTTTCAGTTCGAGATTGGAAGGGGTCTAAAGTGAGAATCTCTTTAGCTCCTTGAAGGCTTTCTCTTTCCTTCTTGGTGGGTTATTAAGCTCTTTTTTATCGTCGACTCTTAATAACGCTTTCGCCCTTCGTCTCTTCCTTCTCTTTCTCTCTTACTCCCGTCTGCAGTTGTTTGTAAGTCGGTCCGAGTTGGTCTATTAAATATACGCCTTTAGGAAATAGAGTCAACACCTTTTTTTAAAAAAATTGTATTAATTTGCAGAAATTTGTTCATTCCATTTATTTTCATAAAAATCTGCCAAAACATCAAAAGCTTGTTTTTTATTTCCTTGCTCATCAATTAAGCCTTTTCTGTTATAAAAATCCTGGATGCCAGGCAAAGGTCTCAACATAGCGCGAAAATCTTTAAATACCCAAGGGCTGATTCCTTGGATTTGGGGGTTTTTAGAAAGCATGTCTAATTGATGCTTGTATAGATTTGCTTGATACTCTTCAGACCAAATCTTGTTTGTATGATTGCCATATTTTGCGCCTGCTCCAAATTCAGAAATGTGGATTGGCTTATCAAATGGAGATGTAATTTTAATATTTGGCATAACTTCAAACATAAGCTTTCTAAGAGTTCCCTCAGAAATATTCATTTGCTCTGTAAAGAAAGTTACGTAGTACCAACCGAAATATTCGTTATAAGAAATTAAATCAATACTATCACCTAAGGGATCTTCGATTGATATGGAAAAATTTAACTGAGTGTTAACAGAAATATTAGCCTGGTCTAAGATTGACTGGAAAATATATTTTTCATTTGCATCAACCCATTCGGACTTAGCACCTTGAAGAGCAAGCACTATAACCAGAGACCTAAACTGCTCTTCACTACCCGATAGAAGGGCAGCAGTTGTTAGGCGCGTTGAATCAAATTTTTCTATATCAGAGATGAGGGTATTAAGAAATTTCATTCTAGGATTAGATAAAGGAGTCTCATTTGCAACGGACCAAACTACAACAGATGCCCTATTTTGATCTCTTTTTACCAATCTCGCGATTTGATTTTTTGCTATATCCAATGTTTCAGTATTACCCCAGTCAATATTCCAATAAACGGGGATTTCCTCCCAGAGCATTAAACCAGATTGATCTGCTACCTTGGCTAAATGTCGAGTGTAGGGATAATGCGCAGCTCTAATGAAATTTATATTTAAGTCTTTTGCTGTGATTAATAATTCATGGAAATGCTCTATAGAAAATGCAGGACCTGGAATCCCAATAGGCTCTGAGTGCATAGAGATTCCCTTAAATTTTATCTCCTGATTATTTAAATATATTTTTTGACCTTTGGTCTTAATAGAACGAAAGCCTATATCATCTGAAATAGTTTCTTCATTTGAGGAAATAATTACCTTATATAATTTAGGATTTGAAGGCGACCAAAATTGTGGAGTGATTTTTATATTTTCTTTAATCAAACCCAAAGAGTTTGTCATGTATTCAGCTTTAAATTGAAGCTCAGGAATTTCAAGTTTAATTTTATGTCCTGAGAATTGTTTATTCATCTCAAGATTGAAAAAGGCTTCAGAAAGATTTTCTGGGTTAAGTTGCAAGTATGCATTTTGAATAAATTTCTTAGGGGTCTCAACTATATATACATCGCCAACAATGCCTCCCCATGGCCACCAATCAGTTTTTTTTGTTGGAACAGATGACTCGCTGAGGGTGTTATCAGTTTGCACTAATAAAATATTCTCTCCTTTTTTTAATTGCTTGGAAATATCAAAATTAAATGGCACATAACCACCCTTAAATTCACCAACGATGGAACCATTAAGAAATATTTTTGTAGTGAAATTACTTCCTTCAATGTATAGGTGAGTTAGAGCATCATGCTTGGGTGAATAATTAAATTTTTTATAGAGCCAGACAGGGCCTCTGTAAAAGAACAACTTTTCATCCTCAGCATTCCAAGCGCCAGGAATTAGAATTTTTGATGCAGTTTCAAAGTTATACTCAATGAGCTCCATTCCTGTTTTTTGTATTTTATTTTTAGGAAATCCACCAAAAAATGATGATTCAGGCAAGCCATTATTCATAGGGTCTACTATGTAGCTCCATTCTCCATTCAAGTCTAGAATTTCTCTGGAGTCTATCCAGCCTATTAAATTATCTGGAGAAGGATAATTAGGCGCTTCTCTTCCAAAGAAACTGTCTGCATCTGATCGCTCCTCAGAATGTGAATTAAATGAAGAAATTAATAAAAAGCAAGAAAAAACTCTTAGAGCATTTCTTTGAAAAGAATTAATCATGGACAAAACTTTGTATGATTTGATATAGATCTTCTGTGCCTTGTAAATAACTTGAAACCTTAACCCTCTCGTTGTTGCCATGCACACCTGAAAAGTCTTTTGGGTCAAAAATTATTGGATTAAAACCATAACTATCGATCCCCAATTCTCTAGTGAAGTGACTATCAGTGAAGCCAGTGCTTACTGCTGGAGCCACTCTTGATTCAGGATATAAAGCAGCCGTGACAGATTTAATATGTTGAAAGAATTCAGATTCAGCTGATGAGACTGCAGGAGCAAAAGCAAGAACAAGCTCCACTTCAACGCCTGCTGGTTCGATCAAATCATTGAAATCTTTAATAAATTCATCTGAGCTCCTGTCAGGCAACATTCTGCAATCAACCTCTGCTTGCGCAACTGGGGGAACAACATTAATTTTTTGAGATCCCTGAAGCATAGTTAATGAGCATGTATCTCTTGTTAGAGCATGATACGAAGGAGAGAACTCTTGTAAGTTTTCAAGAAAGCCATCTTGTTTTATCGCTTCTTTAATATCTGCAAATGCTTTAGCATTTTCACCATTCATATTTAAAGCAAGACTTTTAAAGTATGTATCTACTGCTGGAATTATTCTAGCTGGAAATGGATTCTCTCTAATTAAATTCAAGGCATGAATAATGCGAGAAACTGAACTAGTGGCTCTTGGTGACGAGCCATGACCAGGCTCATCAGTTGCAGTTACCCTGAGCCATACAGGTACCTTTTGGGTAACCTCGATAGAAAAGACTGTATCATCGCCAATTTTTAAGCCACTGCCACCTTCATTAATCAAATAGCCTGCTCCCTCAAACACATCTGGATGATTTTCTATCATCCATCCCGCTCCATATAGACCGCCAGCCTCCTCATCCGCAGTTGCCAAAAAAATTAGGTCTCTATTTAATTTCTTTTTTTCTCTATGCAATCTAATAAAAGATATTAGATGTGAAATACCTGCTCCTTTCATATCAATGACACCTCTGCCATAAAGATACCCATCTTTAATTTCGGCAATCATTGGGTCAGTTTCCCAGTAATCTTTTGAGGCCGGAACAACATCTGTATGCTGGAGTAGAATTAATGCAGGCTGATCTCCACCTTTAATTCTTGCCCAAATATTTCCCCGTCCAGGCGCACTCTCTCCAGTGAAATATTCTATCCCCTCCTCCTCGAAAATTTTTGCATAAAATTCTACTGCCCTAGATTCATTACCGGGTGGATTAACGGTATCAACACCCACAAACTCTGAAAGTAGTTTAACGGGATCAAGGGGGTCAGCCATGACTGAAATATTAAAAATAAATATAAAACTCAAGAGTATTTTTTTTACGAACATCAATTAACTCCTTCCACTAAAACGACATGACGGTTCGAAGAATTTGATGAATACTTTAAAGCTTCTTGATATTCTCGAGATTCATAACAAAGTTTTGCTTCATTCATTGAATTAAATTCAACCAGAACAGTTCTTTCATAGGGACCACCCTCAAGCTCTACCTGATCCCCGCCTCTAACTAAAAACCTGCCTCCATGTTTGTTAATTGCAGGTCCAGCTAGCTTGATGTATTGATCATATTCATCAGAGTTATGAACATGGCATCTAGTGATCCAGTAAGCTTTCATTAGGCTTTGAATTTTAATCTCATTTCATGCAAGATCGGCTCAGTGTAACCGCTGGGCTGTACCCTTCCTTGAATCGCTAAGTTGCAAGCAGCCTGAAATGCAATACCCTCATATGAAGGCGCCATAGGTTGGTAAGTTGGATCCCCAGAATTTTGTTGATCAACCACAACAGCCATTCGCTTCATGGTTTCCAATACTTGATCCTCAGAACAGATAGAATGATGCAACCAATTTGCAATGTGCTGACTTGATATTCTGCAAGTAGCCCTATCTTCCATAAGACCTATATTATTTATGTCAGGCACCTTGGAGCATCCAACCCCCTGATCAACCCATCTAACAACATAACCCAAAATACCTTGAGCATTATTATCTAATTCTTTTTGTATCATCTCGGTTGTTAAAGATTGTAGATCAGTCATTACAGGAATGGTTAAGATATCATCAAGACTGGCTTTCGCTCGCTTTATTAAAGCCTCTTGACGTTCTGATACAAGTATTTGATGGTAATGCATTGCATGAAGAGTGGCGCCTGTTGGTGAGGGAACCCATGCGCAGTTCGCTCCAGACTCTGGATGCATTGTTTTAGTTTTATACATGTTTAACATTTCATCAGGCATTGGCCACATACCTTTACCTATTTGTGCATTTCCTTTAAACCCAGTCTCTAGGCCCGAGTCAACATTCCAGTCTTCGTATGCAAGAATCCATGGTTGTTGTTTCATTTCTGCCTTTGGAATCATTGGACCGGCTTCCATGCTGGTATGAATTTCATCTCCGGTTCTATCTAAAAATCCAGTGTTGATAAAAATAACCCTGTCCTGAGCAATGCGAATACACTCCTTAAGATTCACCGTGGTCCTTCTCTCTTCATCCATAATTCCAACTTTTGCAGTTAGCTGATTAAGATTTAATGCTGTTTCTACCGCTGAAAATAAATCACATGTAAACTGCACTTCATCTGGGCCATGCATTTTGGGTTTTACAATATAAATACTTCCAGCTTGAGAGTTTTTAATATCACTATTACCATTCAAGTCATGCATAGCAATGCAAATTGTAAACATTGCATCCAAGATTCCCTCCGGCACTTCTTTACCATCGTGGTCCAGAATTGCGGGATTAGTCATCAAATGTCCTACATTTCTTACGAGCATCAAGCTTCTTCCTGAAAGCTGGAAATTAGATCCATCTGGAGCAATGTAACTTCTGTCATGGTTTAGAGAACGAGTCATCTCAGAACCACCTTTAATGAAAGTTTCTTTTAAATCTCCTTTCATCAAGCCTAGCCAATTTCGATAAACAGTTACTTTATCCTCACCATCAACTGCCGCAACTGAGTCTTCACAATCTTGAATGGTTGTGATTGCAGATTCAAGCAATACATCTTTAATGCCAGCAGGATCAGTTGCTCCAACTGAATGACTGGGGTCTATTTGAATTTCAGCATGGAGGTTGTTATTTTTTAGCAATACTCCTGAAGGTTTATCTGCTGTACCTTGATAGCCTTGAAACTGGTCACTATTTTTTAGGCTAACGCTTTCTCCATTATTTAATCCTACCTCAAGATGCCCCTCTTTAATAAAGAAAGAACTAGCATCTATATAGCTAGCGTTATTAAGAGCAAAATGTTTATCTAAAAAATTCTTTGAAAATGCGATAACTTTATCGCCACGTATAGGATTATATGCACCTGCCTTTGAAGCACCATCATCCTCGGAGATCATGTCAGTGCCATATAAGGCATCATAAAGGCTGCCCCATCTGGCATTGGCAGCGTTTAAAGCAAATCTTGCATTCATCACTGGAACAACTAACTGGGGTCCAGCAATAGACGAAATTTCGGGATCAACATTTTCCGTCGTGATTTTGAAGTCCTCACCTTCTGGGAGCAGATAGCCAATGTCCTTTAAAAAATTTTTATAAACATCAAGATTTTTTTCTCCACCAGGATTTGCTAAATGCCAAGCATCGATTTGATCCTGCATAGATTCTCTAATATCTAGTAACTCTTTATTTCTTGGGCTAAATTCATTAATAATATTTTCTAAACTGTTCCAAAAATGATCTTCGGATAATTCCAATCCTGGCAATACTTCAGATTTAAGAAACGCTTCTAGATCTGTTGAAACTGATAATGATCCCTTGTTGATATATTTGTCTGGCACTGTATTCTCGCTTATGAAATAAAAATAAAGATATAGTCTAACAAATAAAAATGTATGGCTAGAAGAAAATTAATCCAATTACATTATTAATTTTGACACCTATTAATTACTGTCTAGAATTGATAAAGATGCAGCTTAAAAAAATATTATTTGTAAGTTTAATAATTAGCTCTTGTGGTGGTGGTGGCTCATCAGCTGAAAATCCCCAAGCTAACTCAGTAACCCCTGCTCCGGCTCCAGCACCTTCCTCGCCATCAACAGCAATAACAAGCAACCTTATTGCTCAAGCAAAAGGAACTATTGCCGGAAAAATAAGCTACAACGATATTGATAGAGAATTTATTTTGTATGTTCCTTCTAGCTATGACAATTCTGCAAAGCAACCCCTTGTTTTTAACTTTCATGGATATGGTAGCAATGCTGATGAACAAATGAATTATGGGGACCTTCGCTCCCAAGCAGACGCTAATGGTTTTATATTGGTGCATCCTGATGCCCTAGACGATATTGGGGGAACAAGCTATTGGAACATGGGTGGTTGGGCAATTAGCGTGCATGATGATCTGAAATTTATAGAGAATTTAATTAACCTTTTGATGGATAAATACTCTGTAAATTCAGAAAGAATTTATTCGACTGGTATGTCAAATGGTGGCTTTTTTAGTTTTCATTTAGCATGCAATTTGAATGCTAGTTTTGCTGCAGTAGCATCAGTAACTGGCTCAATGTCATACGATACATTTAATAATTGCAATGCAAGAAAACCGACGCCAGTTCTTCAGATTCATGGTTCAATTGACACCGTCGTTCCATACAATGGAATTGAATCAATAATGAAGCCTGTCAGTGACGTTATGGAATATTGGAAACTTAATAATGGTTGTGATGACTTCATACTTTCGATACCTGGTATTACTCCAGGAACAACTTCTTGGACTGAAACTTACCTTTTTGAAAATTGCTTAAACGAAACACAAAACATCCATTTATATGTTCAAGGAGCTGGGCATATTTGGCCTGGTTCAATTTATGAAAGAATAAATTCCCCTAACTCCAGCCAAACAATTTGGGATTTCTTTTCAAAGTATGACATAAATGGTGTCATACAATAAAAAGGGGTCCTATGACCCCTTTTTCATAGATTGCTTAAAATTTTATTCTTTGAAATCAACTCTGTAGATAATTGCATGATCAATCATTTGACGAATCTCTTCATAGCCCTTCGAGATTTCTTCTAGCTCAACCTCATTATCTCCATACATTTTTTCTAGTTCAGCTTCAACAGCCTTATTCTTTTCTGCAGTCTGCTGCATTGATGCTAAATCTTTATATTGAACCGTGATCCAAACATTTGGAGTATCTGCAACGCTTAAGGATGTCCAAACATTAAAATCTTCAACATAGCCTAGCTTCTTTTGAACATTCATAGCTCGAACCCAGGTTCTGTTGAGGTTGGTAAGATAGGTATCAACATAGTTTGGCTGCACCGCAACAACTGTGAGCTCCATTGGTTCTTGTGAGGGAGTGAAATCCTCATAAATCTCAGCAGACGCAATCATTGATAACAACACAGGCAAAAGTAATAACTTTTTCATAATTTTTCCTTATTTTTTTATCTAATTATAGTTCCAGAATACATTCTTGAATTCTCGCAAGAATATGTTTCTCTAACCGCTTTATCCTCATCAGTATTATTTACATCTGACCAATAGTGATCAATTGTTTTACCCCACTCCTCCCAGTCAGGTGAGCCATAGGACAATACAAAATCATAATCAGCAAGTTGAGCTGGAGCTCCATTGCTAGGTCTGATTAAGCGAGCACTATTTCGAATGCCTGCTTCATGAGAAATTTTCATCTGATTGCTTAAGTTAACGTAAGCATCTGCAAGAGTTTTGCCTTCTTTTAGATTACAGTATCGATAGGATACTGGATAAGCATTTGATAGCTCCTCTGAGCTAAAGTTAGATTCTAAAACCCATTGAACAGCATTAAATGCTTGTACACAGCTTACTGGTATTGAATCTCTTACTTTTTTAAAGCCATCACCAAACCAATTATCTAAGGCTTTGCCCATATTTGTTGCTGTATCAGTGTGTCCTACCCAAAACATATCAAAATCATTAAGTGGAGAACGATATCTAGGCACCATTACTGCAGCATCATATCCAGAATCATCAGTGGCATCCATTACCTTATTCCAAGATTTAGACCATTTCATAAAGTCATCAAAACTTTTTCCTTCATTTAAATTGCACATCAAATATTCGGCCCTGATAGGGTCAGGCACTTCTTGTGATTGAACAAAAAAGCTTGAAATCAATAAACTAATTAAAAATAAATTTCGCATGGCTCTTACCTTTATGAAGTTGGATAGTTGTATGTTGCCATTACAACCATCATTGTTGTTTTCTTTACTTCACGCTTAACATTTTTAGAAAATGTAGCAAAAGAACTGCTTTGCATGAGATTTTTTTGCTCCTCAATTGCTGACTCTATGTTGGTAGATCCTGTATATGCATAATGGGAATAATAGTTATTATTTCCATGTGTATGAGCTCTTAAACCATATGAACCAGATATATTCCCATCTTCAACCTGTGCATCAATGAGTTTTTTCCATGCAGCTGCATACTTCTTAGGATTTTTGACAGACATATAGTAAGTTGTATAGACGCTATTATCTGCTTGGTTATTATTGCCGCCACTGATAAGTTTTCTATTTAAAGATTGCTCTACTGGCTCTGAGATATCCTGAACTTCATTCAAAAAAGCTCCAAATGTTGGCGTGTAAAACATTTGTGTTCCATTCGCCATATCAGCTTCAGAATCATAACTAATGACAACTGCATGAGTTGCATCATCATAACCATTGAATGCAAAGTGACCTAAGGTCAGAGTTCCAGGAAAATTCTTGCCAAATTCAGAAGTCATTAAACCATCCAGCGATTTTGCAAAAGCAGGAACATCAGACACCTTAATTGAATAAGATGCAATATAGCCATCAGCCGATAAAGATTGAAATGACATCAAAAACAGTGCCATACAGGTAGTAAATAATTTTTTCATTTTTTCTCCGAAATTAAAAATTCATGAAACATTAGTATGCAAGATATGTGTAACAAATACATAGTTTTGTGTGTCAATTGTGCAAAAAAAAGCCTTGAAGATTCAAGGCTTTTTTAAAAAGTAATGTAAACACTTAAAAATTATAGGTCCATCTAACTCCGTAGGTGGCTTGTTCTCTGGCCCATATACTTTTATTAAATCCTAGAGGTGCTGTAGCCTCACCAATGTGCATGATATTTTTTTCATCAGTAATATTTTGACCGTAAATATCAACACGCCACTTAGGATCGTCAACCGATGGAGTAATCGATATCAGAGCATTATATTCAGTCCATGAAGGGACTTTATCCCACTCAAGGTCAAACAGAGTTGTGTAACGCTCATCTTGATTGTAGGCATCTAATCTGAAATTCACATTGTAATTTTCGGTGATCATTGTGTACTGAATACCTATATTCATAGATAGTTCAGGATGCGTAAGTGTATTCCCACTTATATCTGAGAGTAATCCATCTTTAATTGCATCAGCTGGATTGCATCCCAATATTGAACAAGCTGTACTAACCATAACAGATGAATACAGATCTCTGGAGGCTGTCAGAGATGGCAAATGGCCTGGAGCAACGGTAGGTAAAAAACTTACCGGGGTTGGCTGGCCTGAAACTCTGTCCCCATGAAATTCTGCTGGAACAATCAATGCTTGAGCTGGACCCCAAAGACCGCCCTGCCACATATTCCAAATTACAGTGGCAACATCTTTTCTGACAACAAACACCTCGCCATCCGCAGCATTTTTCATCAAATGCCAATTGCCACAACCTGTTGTTAAACAGAGATCAGCATTCGCTGGATTCATGACCATCTCACCGCTGCCAATTTCTGATTCCTCCCATGCAACGCCCATGTTAAATTGCCATTGAGGTGCGTTAATAGGGACCCAAATGAACTCACTCTCAAAACCCATCATGTCAACATCAATGCCTTCGTTAACCCGAGTTTTATTTTGAATTTTTGTAACTTGATAATCTTCAGCATCATATAGGTAAGCAGCAGCATTCCATCTCATGCCTTGTGCAGGAAAATCAGCCTTAAAACCAATTTCAAACGCTGTTAATTCTGTAGAGGGGAATACCTGTGGGGTATCTGGATACTTTGCTGGATCAAGCGCTGGGTTAAAGCCTCCACCTTTAAAGCCTTTGGAGATAGATCCATAAACAAGAGTATTATCATTTAAAACATAATCAACAACAAAACGACCGGTATTATTTGAGTACTCAGTTTCTGGATCGCCAACCGCTCCTGAAGCATACCAGGACTGGCCGAATGCAGGTATTTCATTACCAGGCAATGGTAAAGCGGTAAACCCGTTGCCAGCACTTCCAAAACCAACAACACTTAAAAATGGTGAACGGCCATATTGCTCTTTGTAATCTTCTGTTCTTCTTAAGCCCAAGGTATATTTCAACCTATCACTTGCTTGATAATAAATCTCACCAAATATAGCTGAGCTTCTTGTGGCAGACATACTGGAGGTTCGATACAAAGGAGCATATAACTGCACGGCACCTTGAGGAAAGCCAGTTAGGACTGTGGGCGGAACCAATGCCAATGCATCTAATCCATTGGCAGCAATATCATAAACACTTAATCCAGATGATTTGGAGTGAATGGCCCCTAACAAATAATTCCAATTTCCGTCCAGACTAGACTGCAGCCTTATCTCGGTAACTTCATTTTCTGTTTCAGGATTATACTGGCGATCAAAACCATCTGGATAATTCATAACATCAGTAATACAGCCACCGTATGAACCCAAAGTTCCGTCATCAAGATTACAATTTGGGCCATATCCTGTCATTGGAACATTGCCTCCAGGGAAATACGGATTATCTTTAAATCTCAGCTTGTCATATTCTTCAGACTCATAGACACCTGTTCGATCGTAAAGCCTATCTTTTCTTGAATGAGAGAGAGTCATGTCCCAACTATCATTTATGGAATGATTAACGATAAGCTGGGTAATATCTTGATCAATGATGTATCTTGGATTTCCTCTATTATTTGACTGCCAAAAACCCTTGGGTGCACCTGACATATCAGTAACCGGTGTGTAGTCTAATATTCCAGTTAAAATTGCTAAATTTTCAACATAAGTAGCCATGGGGTGGGTCAGCTCGTGCACTTGAGGGCCTCCTGGCGTGCAACCTACTGCAACAGATGGATCTCGCTTACAATATCTGTTGTTCACATAATGACGAGTAGAATCCTCTTCGTAATGATCGTGAACAAGCAAAATATCTGTGCTATCACTTATCTGCCAAGCTAGAGAAAATCTAAATGCAGAAGAGTCTCTATTATTAATATGTGATGTAGGTGCTTTTGAGTAGATATTTTTAATATCGCCATCGCGCTCAACAGACATGAGTGCAAATCTTGCAGCCATGGTTTCGCTCAGTGGATAATTTACCGTGTATCTGAGTTTTTCTAAATTATAATCACCCAAATCTACTGAAACTTTTTGTGTAAGCTCATTAAATTTTGGCCTTGCTGTAATGAGATTGATGGCTCCCCCTACAGAGTTTTTCCCATAAAGAGTTCCTTGAGGACCCCTTAGAACCTCGATGCGTTCCATGTCCAAAAATTCTCCGTCTTGCATTGTTGTAGAGCCAAGTGGCAAATCATTCATATGAATTTCTACTCCAGATTCAGCAGTAGCAGACACAGCAAGATTAGTAATACCTCGAATATTAAATGCTCCCCCTCCAGCATCACTTCCTTGAAAGTTTAAGCTGGGCGTAACTAGCTGTAGATCAGAACCAGATTGTATTTGTTGATCCTCCAGCATGTCAGCTGTTAATGCGGTAACAGCAATCGGCACATCTTGCAGGCTCTCTTCTACTCTCTGAGAGGTAACAATCACTTCTTCGA
>Ga0255775_1003425_pt1 | contig 13120 bp, 14 predicted proteins | sample 011ome_26_FD_179973 | JGI IMG/M metagenome (GOLD analysis project Ga0255775, IMG submission 179973) | Coastal salt marsh microbial communities from the Groves Creek Marsh, Skidaway Island, Georgia - 011511BT metaG (version 2) | ecosystem: Environmental > Aquatic > Marine > Intertidal zone > Salt...
GGCCGTCCTCAAAGCCGGTCTTGGTAATGCGCTTTAGGTAGACGGCAGGAATGATCTGATCGGTGTCGACGTTGCTCCGCTTTAGTGGGGCCGCGACACCTGCGAAAACTGAGATTCTCTCCATTAGCCCTCCAGGTCCGATGGGCTGGACAGAGTCCCGCGGACAGCTGTTGCTGCGGCGACCACTGGCGAAACTAGGTGCGTTCTCGCACCCTTACCCTGTCGGCCTTCAAAGTTGCGGTTGGAGGTTGAGGCGGCCCGCTCACCGGGACCAAGCTGATCGGGGTTCATACCAAGGCACATCGAACACCCCGCAAAGCGCCACTCCGCCCCAAAGTCTTTGAATACCTTATCCAGACCCTCTTCTTCTGCCTGCAAGCGAACCTTCTGCGAACCGGGAACCACCATCATGCGGATGCCATCCGCCTTCTGTTTGCCCTTAATAATCTCGGCTGCAGCCCTGAGGTCTTCTATGCGGGCGTTAGTGCAGGAACCTAGGAACACAGTGTTTACAGCAATGTCCTTCATCTTTGTTCCAGGTTGAAGGTCCATGTATTCAAGAGCCCGCTCGGCCGCCGCTCTCAGTGACGGGTCGTCATAGGAGGCTGGGTCTGGAACGCTGTCAAGCAGTGAGACTCCCTGGCCGGGGTTCGTACCCCAGGTTACAAAGGGATCCAGGGTGTCGGCATCAATAAAGACCTCGGCATCAAACACCGCCTCATCGTCAGTCTTGAGAGTCTTCCAGTACTCCATCGCAGCATCCCAGTCAGCACCCTCTGGGGCGTGCGGACGGCCCTTGAGGTATTCAAAAGTCACCTCGTCTGGGGCAACCATGCCGGCTCTGGCTCCAGCCTCAATGGACATGTTGCAGATAGTCATCCTGCCCTCCATTGAAAGCGAGCGAATGGCGCTCCCGCGGTACTCGAGAACGTAGCCCTGTCCACCACCTGTGGTGATCTTGGCAATGACCGCCAGAATGATGTCCTTTGCAGATACTCCTGGGCGGAGCGTGCCCTCTACATTTATTGCCATCGTCTTGAAGGGCTTCAGAGGCAAAGTCTGGGTTGCAAGCACGTGCTCAACCTCACTGGTTCCAATACCCATTGCGAGTGACCCGAAGGCACCGTGGGTAGAAGTATGAGAGTCTCCACATACGATTGTGAGTCCCGGCATGGTGAGCCCCAGCTGCGGCCCAACAACGTGAACGATGCCCTGATTCTTATCTCCCAGGGAGTGGATCCTCACCCCGTACTCCGCGGTGTTGTCCCTCAGTGCCTGAACCTGGGCCCTTGAGGTTGGTTCTGCAATTGGCAGGTGAATGTCAGCGGTCGGTGTGTTGTGATCCTCGGTGGCAATGGTTAGGTCCTTGCGCCTGATGTCACGACCGGCGAGCCTCAGGCCATCAAAGGCCTGAGGAGATGTGACCTCGTGGATCAGATGTAGGTCGATGTATAAAAGGTCAGGCGCACCATTTTCACCCTTGACAACCAAGTGGTCACGCCAAAGCTTTTCAGCCAGGGTTAGGGGTTTTTGCGACATTATCACCTCGCGATTGCGCTGAGAAAGAAGTTTAGTCCAAGGAGTAGATTGGTGGGGTGCAGCAAAAACAAAGCCATGACCTGAACCTTATTCAGGCCAGGGCAGTCAAAGTGTTAGCTCTCGGTCAGGCCCTAGGAGGCTTTGGATTCGGTGCCACACTCTCGGTCGGTGCAATCATGGCAACCGAGCTCAGCGGCACTGCTGCCTGGAGCGGAGCGGCAGCCACACTGAGCACCTTAGGTGCAGCCTTTCTATCGATACCGCTTGCCAGACTCGCTGCCCGTCGGGGCCGACGCCCTGCTTTGGCTCTGGGTGCATTCTTAGCAATACTCGGGGCTGCTGGAATGATGCTTGCCGCCGGACTGAGGTCATTCCCTGTTGAGTTGGTAGCTCTTTTCTTGCTGGGTTCTGCTTCTGCAGTTGGGCTCCAAGCGCGCTTTGCAGCCGCCGACATACCCACCAACAGGCCTAAGGGTAGGGACCTGTCCATTGTGGTTTGGGCCACAACATTGGGTGCTGTGGTTGGTCCCAACCTGATTGCACCTGGCGAGGCAATGGGCTTGGCTCTGGGACTTCCTCACCTTGCAGGACCGTTTCTGCTAACGATTGTCGCCCAGACCACCTCAACCTTGGTCTTCTGGTTTGGGCTGCGCCCAGATCCTCTTCTGCTAGCTCAAGAGGTAGCGGGTGTCGAGCCAGGGCTGCCACAGCGCAAGAGCAGTGAGGCAATCAGCATCATTCGCCGCAACCCACTTGCCGCGTTCACAGTCCTTACGATTGCGCTGAGCCACATGGTGATGGTGTCGGTGATGAGCATGACCCCGGCCCACCTGTCCCAGGAGGGTCACTCCCTGGCCGATGTCGGATTCACGATTTCGCTGCACGTTGCAGGAATGTATGCCTTTTCCCCGATCTTTGGAATGCTCAGCGATCGAATTGGAGCGAAGCCCACGATTCTACTCGGGCAGGCGGTTTTGCTTGTTTCCCTTGCAATCTCGGGATTCGGTCAATCAAACTTCAGCCTTGTTGTGGTGGGGCTGTTCCTGTTGGGTCTGGGATGGTCAGCTGCCACGGTTGCTGCCAGCGCACTCTTGAGTGAAGTGTTGGAGGTTGATCAAAAGCCCGTGGTCCAGGGGTTTAGTGACTCGCTGATGAGCCTCAGTGGCGCCTTTGGCGGAGCCGTTTCCGGCACGATTCTCACGCTTTACAGCTTCGGCGGCCTGAACGCCGCTGCCTTACTACCCGTGATCTTGATTGTCCTGGCCACCGCATACTCAAGAAGGTGGCGCGCATAAAGAAATCTCACTCCCGAGATTTTGTCATCAAGAGTGAGATTTGTGACCCCAGCGGGATTTGAACCCGCGCTACTGCCGTGAGAGGGCAGCGTCCTAGGCCGCTAAACGATGGGGCCCTAGTTGCAACCTAGAAATCATGCCATAAACCAGCTCGTTGGGCAATCTAACGGCTAAGTAGGGCCAAACCCTTCGGCCTAATCTCAACCGAGAACGGTGCTGGGCCAATAATCTCGCCATCGCAGGTCATTGGGAACCCGTCATTTTCGATTCTCACCTTAGAGGCTTTGAAAATCTCGACCTCGGCGTAGTTGACGTGTTCGCCTTTGTAGACTTTGGGGAAAATCTCGAGGAGCTTGCGCCTTGACACTTCATGAAGGATGAAGACCTCCACCTCACCGTCAGTGATCTCTGACTGCGGAGAAATCTTCATGCCTCCCCCAAAGTTCTTCACATTGGCAACCCCACACAGCATTGCCTTGAACTCTCGAGAAACGCCGTCAGCCTCCACTCTGTAGGCAATCGGCTTGAACTTCGGAAGCTCCAAAAACAGTGCTGCGACATAAGAGTTTGGGCCCTTCGGCCAAACCAGGCGGTTTGCCCGCTCGGCGCATAGCGCGTCAAAACCTGCGGAAATAGAGCCAAGTGACCAGAACTTGCGATAGTCGGTCTCTACCCACATCACATCGACTTCTCTGGGGCACTCGAGGGTTCCGACAATGTTTGCAACAGCCGCCGAGGTGTCGGTGAGTGAGAGGGCTACCTCCCTGACCTGATCGTTTCCACTGCCCGCCGGCACCAGGCCAAGCGGCAGTGAGTACTTCATCGCAAGATTGACTCCAAGCTGAGAGGTCCCATCGCCGCCGATTGCAACCAGTCCAGAGATTTCGTTTGCAGAGGCTTTGACCTTGGCACGGATGTCGTCCTGGCTAGTCCCGCTGAGATTAGTGGTTGTAATTCCGGCCTCGGCGAATGCCGCCAGGGCCTTATCACCCACCTGGTTACCTCGGCCGCGATTAGCGGCGGGGTTGATAATTACTCCAAGTGGCTTCATTGCCACCTCCTAATAGCTCAAACATAGACTGATTCCGGGAGGTTCGCCATGAGGATCACTAAGCATGAACACGCCTGCCTCGTGATTGAAGAACAAGGTCAAGAGCTTGTGATTGATCCGGGCATGTATTCGGAAAAGCTTCCAAAGCTAAACAATGTGGTTGCGATGACTCTCTCTCATATTCACGACGACCACAGTTTTAGGCCCCATGTCGAGAAATTGCTTGAGAGCTTTCCCCAGATGAAGGTCTTTGGCACTCAGGAGGTTGCCGAGAAACTCGAGGGCTTGGCGGTGACAGTCGTATTTCACGGTGACCGGCATGAGGTTGGCCCATTCACTCTTGATTTCTTTGGCTATTTCCACCAAGAAATCCACAGGTCGATTGCTCTGGTGCAGAACTTTGGCCTCATGGTAAACGGTGAGCTCTACTACCCGGGCGACAGCTACACCATCCCTGAGGTCCAAGTGCGCACCTTGGCCTGTCCATCGAGTGCCCCGTGGCTAAAAATCGGTGACGTCATCGACTTTGTCTCTGCGCTCAAGCCAATGCGATCATTTCCCACCCACAACGCCCTGCTCTCGGAGCACGGCCACAACCTGCAAAACTCGAGAATTCAAGAGCTCACCGAGCGCTTTGGTGGCGAGTTTAGGTATCTGAGGGTTGGCCAGAGCTGGGAGTACTAGACCGCCACAATCACCGCAGCCAACAACATCGCAATCGTAGTTCCGCCCCAGAGCCGCTTCTCTTTTTGGCTCCGAGTTATGTTGTTCGCAATCGCGCTAAGCCCTGCAAAGACCGCGAAGCCCCAGTTAGCAATTGAGTTCCCCGCCTCGTCCAATAGCGGTGTAAAGACCCCGAGCTGCGCTAGGTAGTGACCCGCAATTGCGAACATGACCAGCACCGTAAATGCGCTGGCAATACGAAAAGGCAGCTTCAAGATTCCGGGGTTTTGACCACCGTAGGCATACTCGCCCAAGGGGGCGCCAAGAACTATTGCGACCTGAAAAAATGCGGTTGCGACGTAAGCAAAAACTAAGAATCCCGCTGCAAATGCGTCGAGCATCTAAGCTCCGAATCTGATTGCTGGGGTACCTGGACTCGAACCAAGAACAAAGGTACCAGAAACCTCCGTGTTGCCAATTACACCATACCCCAAGGGCGAACCCAGGTCGCAAGCCTCTATCTTAGTGGGCCTTAGCGAATGCCTCTAGTCGGGCAAGAGTTACCGCCCTACCTAAAATCTCCATGCTTTCAAACAGTGGTGGCGTGACTCTACGGCCCGAAATGGCGGTTCTAACAACACCGAATGCCACCCTCGGCTTTAGCTCGGCCTTCTCGATGAGCGCTTCGCTAAGCGCTGCCTGAATGGCATCTGTGGTGAACGTGGACAGATCTGCGATTGCATCGTGGGCTAGCTGAGCAATCTTTCCGGAATCCTCACCCAGTTGGGCAAGGGCATCCTGTTCAAAACTGATCTCCTCATCGAACAGGAAACCCACCATCCCGCTCGCCTCGCCCAGCACGGTGATTCGCTCTTGAATGAGTGGCGCTGCCTGCTCAAGAATCGAAAGCTCGCGTTCACTCGGAGTTGACCCGATCACCCCCGCGGACTGAAGGTATGGAACAAGCCGCTCTCTAAAGTCATTTGGTTCTAGGAGTCTGATGTGTGCGGAGTTGATGGCATCGGCCTTCTTCTGGTCAAACCTGGCCGGGTTTGGATTCACATCAGCAATATCAAAGCTTTCACACATCTCATCGAGGGTGAAGATGTCCCTGTCGGCCGCGATCGACCATCCAAGAAGTGCAAGGTAATTCAGAAGCCCCTCACGAATAAAGCCTCGGTCGCGGTGAAGGAAGAGATTGCTCTCGGGGTTTCTCTTGCTTAGCTTCTTGTTTCCCTCCCCCATAACAAATGGGAGATGACCAAACTTCGGCACAAAGTCGGTAATGCCAGCCTCAACAAGAGCGTTGTAAAGAACTATCTGCCTGGGTGTGGAAGAGAGAAGGTCCTCTCCCCTGAGTACGTGAGTAATTCCCATGAGGGCGTCGTCAACCGGGTTCACGAGCGTGTAAAGGGGTTGGCCTCCCGGCCTAACCAAAACAAAATCAGGGAAGCTTCCAGCCGGAAAGGTGATCTCTCCCCTTACGAGGTCGGTAAAAGTAATGTCTTCGGCCGGCACCTTAAGCCTCAAAGCAGGCTTTCTTCCCTCGGCTATGTAGCGCTCACGGTCAGCCTCGGATAGCTCACGCTCAGAGTTGTCGTAGCCAAGCTGAACGGCTCTACCCGCAGCCTTGTTGCGCTCTTCGATTTCCTCGGCTGTCAGGTAGCTTTCGTAGAGGTGCCCAGAGGCCTTGAGTTTTTCAATGACATCCAGATAAATCTGACCGCGCTCGCTCTGCCGATAGGGTCCTGCAGCTCCGCCAACATCAATACCCTCATCCCAGTTCAGACCCAACCAGCGCAGAGCATTAACCAGCTGCTCATAGCTTTCCTCGGTGTCGCGGGCGGCATCAGTGTCCTCGATACGGAAGATGAATTTGCCACCGGTTCTTCTCGCATAAGCCCAGTTGAAGAGTGCGGTGCGGATAAGCCCAACGTGGGGGGTCCCGGTCGGGCTTGGGCAGAAACGAACTCGGATGTCCTTGCCCGAAGCTTTAGTCACAGGTGCGTTTAGGGAAGTCATGATTACCCGAAAGCTTATTTGACGAAGCTGTGCAGGGTGCCGATTCCCTCGATGCTGCAGTGAACAACATCGCCAGCAACCACCCTAGAAATACCCGCGGGTGAGCCTGTCAGAACGATGTCGCCCGGCTCTAAAGTGAAGTTATGGGAGATGTAAGAGATGAGATGCTCAGGCGAATAGACCATCTCGGATGTGCTGGCATCCTGCTTGGTCTTGCCATTAATGGTTGAACTAATTCGCTTACTCTCTGGCACAAAGTCAGTCTCAATCCATGGGCCTACCGGACAAAAGCTGTCGAAAGCTTTGCTTCGAGCCCACTGAAGGTCGGAGAACTGGATATCTCTTGCCGTCACATCGTTTGCAACTGTGTAGCCAAGGATGTAATCGCCCACTTTGTCTTCTGCAACATTCTTGGCCCTCTTGCCAATCACAACCGTTAGCTCAGCCTCAATCTCTACCTGGGTGGACTGGTGGGGCAGAACTATCTCCTCACCACTGGCAATAACCGCGCTAGAGGGCTTGAAGAAAATAAGCGGCTCACTTGGGGTTTCCTGGTGAATCTCTGCTGCGTGAGAGGCAAAGTTAAGGCCCACAAGAACTATTTTCTTTGGCTCCACAGGGGCCAAAAGCTTCACGTCGGCTAGAGAAAAAGTCTCCCCTGAGTAGTTGATCTCGGCGAAGGGTTCACCCATGATCTGGTGAATGCTGTCGCCGTCTAAGACTCCGTAGCTGGTGCTGCCCCCTGAGTTGAATCTGACTAGGCGCATTCGCTATCGACTCAACTTCACCATCCAGTTGTGGCGGTCCGCTACCTTGCCATACTGAATTCCAGTGAGTTCTTTTCTAATCGAAACCGTGGTTTGGCCAGGCTCGTTGCCACCAATCACAATCTCTTCCTCGCGCGACTTTAGGAGACCCACCGGCGTAATCACGGCAGCTGTGCCACAGGCAAACACCTCCGTTATCTCTCCCGCTGCCACAGCCTCTCGGAGTTCGGCCAATGAGGTTTTCTGCTCTTTGACATCGTGTCCTGAATCCTTGAGGAGCTGGATGACTGAGTCTCTTGTGATGCCGTGCAGGATGGTGCCATCAAGCGGTGGAGTCACAACACTGCCGTTGCCATAGACGAAGAAGAGGTTCATCCCTCCAAGCTCTTCGATGTAGGTCGAGGTGTCGGCGTCAAGGAACAGCACCTGGGAGCAGCCATTCGCAGTGGCCTCCTGCTGGGCCAAAAGCGATGCCGCGTAGTTACCGCCGGTTTTTGCTTCACCCGTGCCGAATTTGCCGGCACGAGCGGAATCAAGGGAGATCCAAATTGAGACGGGCTTTATGCCTCCGGTGAAGTAGGGCCCAACCGGGGACGCTATAACGCGGTACTCGACGCGATGTGCCGCTCTTACCCCAAGGAAATTTTCTGCCGCAATTTCAAAAGGTCTTATGTAGAGAGTCTTCTCACCTTCGGGCTGAGGCACCCAATCTCCATCAACAGAAATGAGTTCGCGAAGGGATTCAAGGAAGATTTCTGCTGGTAGTTCGGGAAGAGCCATTCTCTTTGCAGAGCGTTGCAGCCTCGCTGCATTCATGTCGGGTCTAAAGGTCCAGATTGAACCATCCTCGTGACGATATGCCTTGATTCCCTCGAAAATCTCTTGGCCGTAGTGAAGCACGGCCGAGGACGGGTCCATCATTATTGGACCATACGGAATCACCTGGGCAGAGTGCCAACCTTTGTCCTTTTCCCAGGTTATGACCACCTGGTGGTCAGTGAAGTGGGTGCCAAAAGTCGGGTTAGCAATTATGCGCTCGCGCTCAGATGCTTCCAGTGGGTTCGCGTTTTTCGAAACGTCAAACTGCATTTTCTAGATTCTCTCCATTATCGCCTTCGCGATTTCGTCAGTACCCGCCAGTGGCCGTGACGCCGCTAGGTAATCAGAAACTGCATTTTCAATCTTCTCGGCTGCGCCTAGATGTCCAAGGGTTCTTGCCAGAAGGGCTGCGGAAAGGATTGCCGCAGTTGGATCAGCCAGGTTTTTTCCGGCGATGTCTGGAGCTGATCCATGAACGGGTTCGAACATGGAGGGATAAGCCCCTGTGGGGTTTAGGTTAGCGGATGCGGCGAGTCCTATGCCACCAGATATTGCCGCTGCAAGATCCGTGATGATGTCTCCGAAGAGGTTGTCGGTAACGATTACGTCGAACCGCTCTGGGCTATTGACCATGTGGATGGTTGCCGCATCGATGTGCATGTAGTCGTGGGTCACCTGAGGAAATTCTTTTGCCACTTCTTCGACCACTCGCAGCCAAAGCTTTCCAGCGTGAACAAGCACGTTGGTTTTGTGGACCAAGGTGAGCTTCTTGCGCTCGCGAGTGTTTGCAAGTTCAAACGCGTAGCGAACAGCTCTGGATACTCCGTGGTAGGTGTTTACCGAAACCTCGTTGGCCAGCTCATGCTCACTGCCCACACGCAAAGCCCCACCATTGCCAACATAGGGCCCTTCAGTGCCCTCGCGAACCACCACAAAGTCAATTTCCCGTGCGTCGCTGAGAACAGAAGTAACGCCTGGGTAGAGCTTTGCAGGCCTGAGGTTGATGTGGTGATCAAATTCAAACCTAAGCTTCAAAAGCAGCCCGCGCTCGAGCACACCTGAAGGAACCCTCGGGTCCCCGATCGCACCGAGCAAAATTGCGTCATGGTTTCTTAGCTGAGCAAGGTCGTCATCGGTCAATACCTCGCCACCTGCTAGGTAGCGATTGGCGCCGAGGTCGTAAGTTTTTGTCTCAACGTTTACCCCGTCGAGGGACTTCTCCAGGGCTTCAAGGGCAACCTTGGTCACCTCAGGTCCAATGCCATCTCCAGGGATGACAGCTAGGTTTAGCGCGTTCAAGAGTGCCTCACAATTATCTGAGACAACCCTATTCGCTTTTGCCTTCCGTTGCCCTAAATTGCTATCTGTAAAGGCTCTGAAGGAGGTTCTGTCATGCGCTTCATAATTTTTGTCATTGACAGCGACTCAAACTCAGGCTCGAGCGATGAGATGCACAAGATTGATCACTTCAACTCTGAACTCAGCCGCAATAATCAGCTGGTCATGGCAGCCGGTATTGCCGGTTCTTCACGCGGGCTATTGATCGACAACCGCGGCACAAAAGAGCTCGTGGAATCAGGCTCACTGAATGGAGCCGAGTTTTACAGTGGCTTCTGGATAATTGACGCAGAAGGTGAGAGGCAAGCTCGAGAGCTTGCCTTGGAAGGCTCAAGGGCTTGCAATCGCAGAGTCGAGTTGCGTCCGTTTCTCTAGTTGCTGGCTACTTCGGCGCTAAAAATGACGTCGATTGCAAATCGGGGACCGTCTGGGGTTTCAACTCTTCGCTGCCTCTCCTCGACAGTCGCATTGAGGTTGTTGGCAGCTGCCCAGGCGTTTAGGTTTTCTGGATCAACGTTTAGCTCAGGCCTTGGAGGCCCACCATAGCCATCAGTGACATTTCTCAAGGCATGCCAGACGCCAAAAATTTGTCCATTTCGCACCTGTGATAGCCCATTTTCAAGAGCCTGCTTGAGCTCCTCCCAGGGCAGCTGAAGGTAGCAGACCAGAAGCAAATCTGGTTCCAACTGAAACTTGGCGTTCTTCGCGTCAGCGAGCGTAGCGAAAGTGTCGTCATCAAACCCAAGGCTTTCGGCTCTGGAGCGAAACTTAGTTAGGGCGACCTCAGAGAATTCGACATTTTCGGCTTTCCAACCTCTAGAGGCAAACCAAATTGCATTGCGGCCTTCACCACCGGCAAGGTCAACCATCTTGCCCGGCTTGATGTCGCTGAGCTCAGTTACTACAAACTGATTCGGCTCAAGAGTCCAGACGGTTTCTTGCGCGAGATAGCGTTGATCCCACTCAGCAGAACTAATCGGTTACTACTTCCAACCCGAGCTGAGCGCTCGCGTTTGCAACCGATCCGCCGTTAACCAAAGTGCCCGAGAAGCCAATTGACTCCATGAAATCTATTGCCTGGCCTGCACGATTACCTGAGCGGCAGTAAATGTAGTAATCCCCACTTTTGTCTAGCGTCTCCAGCTGGGAGGCAAAGTCACTGTCGGCGATGCCAATACGAATTGCGCCCGCCAAGTGGCCCGAACTCCACTCCTCTGGGGTGCGGACATCAATTACGGCTGCATAGTCCTGTGGGTTCATTTCTTCCGGTGCACATCCTGTTAGGCCGAATACGGCGACTAGGGCAATTATGCCAGCGGCAAGAGTCTTCAAAAGCTTCACGGTGGTTCCTTTCCAGATACCCCCTAGGGTATGTGCTATAGTCGAGCAAGTCAAGTTCGAATGGAGCGTGTTATGGAGATTCCAGCACCGGATATCGAGTCTGTAAAGAAGCGTCTTGCTAGGGCCCAGGGCCAGCTAGGCGGCATTATCAAGATGCTCGAGGAGGGTCGAGAGTGCACAGACGTGCTCACCCAACTCGCAGCAGCCAACTCCGCGATTAGTCGCGCTGCGTTTTCCCTAATCGCCTCTGGCATAGCAAACTGCGCCTCAAACGAAGAGGGCGATGCCGACCGGGCAAGACTTGAAAAAGCTTTCCTTTCACTGAGCTAGGAAGAAAAATGAAGGTAGTAATCGTTGGTGGCGTTGCGGGCGGAATGTCCACTGCCACCAGGCTGAGAAGGCTCCGTGAGGATGCCGAGATCATTGTTTTTGAGCAGGGGCCGCACGTCTCCTATGCAAACTGCGGTTTGCCTTATCACATCGGTGAGGTAATCCCGGCCGAGAAAGACTTGCTGCTGCAGACACCAGAGTCTCTGGGAGATCGCTTTCGCCTAGACGTCAGGGTTCTCTCGCGAGTAATTGGAATTGACCGTGACTCGAAGACGGTGAGCGTAAAAAACCTCGAAACCGGGGAGGAATACCTCGAGAGCTTTGATTCTCTAGTGCTGTCAACGGGAGCCAAGCCTCGGATGGTTCCGATACCAGGACTCGAGAGAGCAAAGGTTCTAAGGGACGTCCAAGACGCAGTCGAAATCAAAAAACTCGTAGACCAAAAGCAGATTTCCTCGGCCGCGATTATTGGTGCGGGCTTTATCGGTGTTGAGCTTGCGGAGAACCTTGAGGAGCGCGGCATTGAGACAACAATCGTCGAATTCAGAGAGAGCATCCTCCCCCAATTCGATCCCGAGATGATTGAGCCGCTCCAGGCGACGCTCGTGGAGCACGGCATCAAACTTGCTTTGAACGCTGAGACTGAGGAGGTCCTCGAAGACACTCTTAGGCTCAAGGACGGCAGAGTCATACCCGCTGATCTCGTTGTAGCCGCCATAGGTGTTGTGGCGGATCACCAGCTCGCAGTTGATGCCGGCTTAGAAATTGGCAAGGCCGGCGGTATTGCCGTAAATGAGCAGATGCAGACCTCAGATCCAAACATCTACGCCGTTGGAGATGCTGCCGAGAAGACAAGCCTCCTAACCGGTGAGCCGCAAATGATTTGGCTTGCAAACCTCGCTAACCGCCACGGGCGACTAGTTGCAGACGTCATTGCCGGAGAGAAAGTTGTCGCGAAGAGGTCAATCGGCACCGGCATCATCGGGGCCTATGGCATGGCGGCGGCGCTGACTGGACTTACCGAGGGCCTTGCCCAGCGCATGAGCATTCCCCACAAGGTCATACACCTGCACCCAGCTAGCCACGCCGGCTACTACCCTGGCGCTGAGCGCATGAGCCTCAAGGTCTTGTTTGATCCCGAGACCGGCAAGCTGCTTGGTGCTCAGGGGGTTGGAAAAGATGGCGTGGACAAGCGCATTGATGTCATTGCAACTGCCATCTACGCAGGACTGAGCGTGGATGATCTTATGAACCTGGAGCTTGCCTATGCACCTGCTTTTGGAAGCGCGAAAGACGCAGTCAACCAGACCGGATATATTGGCAACAACGTACTAAGCGGTAAGACTCCAACCATTCAGTGGCACCAGCTAGAGGCCGCAATGGAGCAGGGAACTTTGCTGGTGGACGTAAGAACCCAAGAGGAGAACTCGGCTGGCAGCATTCCAGGATCCAAGTTGGTTCCAGTTGACAGTTTGCGAGAGAACATCGAGCAGCTCAGGGGCAAAGAGGTTGTAGTCACCTGCGCAGTTGGACAGCGTGGGCACACTGCGTCTCAGCTACTGAGGTCTCAAGGGATCAGCGTGAAGAACCTAGATGGTGGTTACACCACCTGGCGAGCTGGCATGGACGCCCGCGAGCGGGCAAAGGTTACTAGTACTGCTCTGTAATAGAGATAGCGCGAACCATCTCGGCCTGAATCTGATCCTTTAGCCCCTCAAGCAACTCTGGGGCAATCGGAGAATCGACCGTGATAACGCTCAGGGCTTTACCGCCCTTTTGCTGGCGAGCAATAGTCATTGCCGCAATGTTTATTTTCGCTTCAGCAAAAGCTGCGCCATAGATGGCAACGATTCCGGGACGGTCTTGATAGACCATGACGACCATGTTGTCAGCCATCGACAGCTCTACGTCATAGCCATTGATTGACACAACCTTTTGGTGGTGCTTTGGTCCAA
>Ga0255775_1003429_pt1 | contig 13103 bp, 7 predicted proteins | sample 011ome_26_FD_179973 | JGI IMG/M metagenome (GOLD analysis project Ga0255775, IMG submission 179973) | Coastal salt marsh microbial communities from the Groves Creek Marsh, Skidaway Island, Georgia - 011511BT metaG (version 2) | ecosystem: Environmental > Aquatic > Marine > Intertidal zone > Salt...
AACAAATGTCGAACGCGAAAGAAGCGTCCGAGGCGGAAGCGTTAGGGACGAAGGTGTTGAACTTGTGCCGAAAGAAAGCGAGCGAGAAAGATCTGTTGACGGTTTTAGAGGTACGCGCGTGTGATGAGATTTTGAATTCTTTCTCTCTCGAGAGAGAGAACGAGAATTCAAAATGTTTGTTTCTTTCTCTCTTCTGTGTAATGTTGTCTTGACGAGGATCAAACAACTCGTTTTAGTATCGTTCGTTTTATTCGTTTTAGTATTCGAGAGTGCGATACATCGATCGCGCGGCACGAAACGTATCTCGTCATAATCTCAGTCCTTTAGGAGTGAGAGCAAAACTGACCTTTTAAAAATGTCCCTCTGTTTTACTCGTATTATGAACACACAGCCGTTGGCGATGAAACTACGAGAAATCAACCAATCGGAAGACGGAGGCCGAATGCCTAAACTCGCATCCGCGGTCACGCACCAATACGTTTTGAAACACCAATCGTCACTCGTCGTCGCGTACGCGTCGGCGTGCGCTTCGGAAGTGTTTCGGATCTTCGCGCCGGAACAACCGTACGAGAAAGAGGAGACTTTAAGAGCGGTGTACGAGAACTTTAATCAAACTTTGGGGTGGTTGAAGTACGCGTCGTCGTCGTCGTCGAGGAGGAAGAAAGACCACGATGATGAGGACGAGGACGACGAGAACGAGGACGACGAGGACGAAGACGACGAGGGAGAGAAAGAAGAAAAAGAGGAGGAAGAAGAAGACGGAAAGAAGTTAAAGAAGAAGAATTCAAAGAAGAGCACGAAGAAGAAGACGAAAGCCGACCCGGCGAATCCTCCTCCGAATTTAGAAAGGAAGCGAATCTTGTTCGAACAATCCGAGCGGTTGTTACGAAACATCGCGCAGTACGGCTTGTGCGTGCCGGTACTCGATTTGGAGGATAAATCGACGTCGGTGGAATTGGCCAAAGATTTGTTTGAGACGTTATTCGACGCGACGACGGCGAAAACAGAACCGATTATCGGCGAAAACGTCGCGAGAGTTCTGAACACGATGATTGAAGAGGCGGCGGAGGATACGACGGTGACGGATGGAAACAACACGGGCAACGCGAATTATAATAAAAGTTTGTTCCACGACGAAGTGTTAGAACACTCGCCGTTACTTCCGGAGATTTTAGAGCAAACGCTTTCCAGGTTGGTGGAACCGAAAAAGTCGCAAAATCCATCCGCGCACGCGTTGAGCTCGGCGTTGGTCGTTTCCTGCTCCACCTCTTTACACGTCCCGACGCAAAAGTTTCTCGTCAAATCGATCAGAAATTTAGTGCCGAAAAACCACGCGTTGTTTAATCTCTCGAAAAAGCACGCGGCTATTTTAGAAGCGTTAGCGTCGGTCGATGCGGCGGTTTTGAGCACCTTGTGGCCAGAACTGCACGAAGAAGCCCGATCGGAAGAAGTCGCGCAAAGGTTAAAGGCGTGCGCGTTGCTCGGCCGAGTCTTGCGCGCGAGGAGCAGCACGATACGCATCGCGAACAACGGCAACTCGTTCGGATGCATCGCGGACGAATACCCGCACGTGTTGAAGATGTTCTGCGAACGCTTTTCGGACAAGGAAAGAGCCGTTCGCGTGTTTTGCTGCAACTGGGCGTTGAACTTTTTGAACAACGGCAGCGTCGGAGAAGACGCTGAAAAAACCACCGTCACCAACGAAACGCTCCCGTCGTCGCAATCATCTTCCGATGGGACGAAAAAGACGTCGGACAACAGCAACACCATTTCGCGCTTGTCGCCAAAACCTTCCGGTGAAACCAACGCCGCCGCGGTTCAAGTCTTTGAGCACTTGCGCCAACGCTGCAAAGATCCCGACGAACACGTGCGATTGAAAGCGACGGAAGTTTTGTTTGAAATTTACTCGCGCGAAACCGATCGAAGAGCGGTACAATTAAAAGCCGTCAAAGAAAGCGGCGAGCGCGCTTTGCGAGACAGGAGACCAACCGTTCGTAAAGCTGTGGTTGACGGTATGGTCAAATGTTACAGGAACTACGCTTTGCGATGCATGAAGAAAGCGGAGACTTTGCGAACCGGAGGCGAGGAAGATAGCGAACGATTCGATTGGATTCCGGGGACGATTTTAAAAGGCATCGTCGTGCCGGACATTGCCATGCACGTCGTCGAACCGGCTTTGGCGAACTTGTTCCCGGCGAGCTTCCCGGCTGACGCTCGAACGACGTTTTGGTTGCGCGCGTTGATGACGAGCGGAAGCGCTTTGGCTAAAAGTGCCGAGGACGTCGTCGACGTCGAAGATGGTGGTAAAGAAACGACCATCATCAATTACGTTGAACCGCGCGTCAGAGATTGTTTGAAGATGTTCTTGTACCGTCGCGAGATCGCGAGAAAAGACTTCAAGGAATACATGGACGCTCGCGAGCTCGCCAAGGGAAAGACCTCCCCGAAGAACTCAGAGAAGCAATTATCGGAAGCGCGCGTATTCTTCTCCAAAAACTTCCGAAACGAAGAGAAATCCCTCAAGCTGTTAGAAACAGGCATCGAACAAGTGAAGGACCAAAAGTTTTTCAAGTCGTTGATCACGCTCGCGAATTTGAACACCTCGCAAAAGGACGCTCGGCTCGCCGCGGAGGACGCCAAGAAACGCTTAGGCGAGAAGCACGGCGCGTTTCAGCTCTTGGAAGCTATGATTGCAAAAATTGACCCGAGCCCGTTTGACGGCGATCACGCGAGATGCACCTTAAAAATGGCGCTGAAGAACGGGAAGAAACCGACGAAGAGGAACGAAATCGACGAGAACAACAGGCGCGTGGCGATGTTCGCGATGGACCACGCCATGATGCTCGCGGAAGCCAATCCGTCAATCTTTAACTCGTGCGGTGATTTGTTCTTGAAAGCGTTATCTGAAAACGCAGAAGTCCCGCCTTTGGTTGACGACGTGGTGACTGAATTCACGCGCTTGTTTTCTGTTTGTGGAGGCCACAGTTTAGCCTCGGTCAAAGAGACTTCACATTTGAGGGACTTGCTGGTAAATACGGTGGAGCAAGGCGCGAGCGGATGGACGCGATCGAAATTAGCCGCGAGATCACTCGTTCAGTTAGCGTCATCATCCGGATCGGGACAAAAGAAAGCCAACGATGCAAACGTGGACGCGCTCGAGTCGTGCTTCTCCAATTTACTCGACGCCTTAGCGGACGGTCGAGACGCCGAGATGCCAAACTTGCTCGCCGCGGCGTCCGCGATGCCGCCCGCGTTGGTGTTCAAAAACCTGGACGCGGTTGAGAACGCGTTGTTTTCTTTGGTCGAAAACGAGTCGAACGACGATTTCTGTCGCGTCGAAGCGATCAAGTGCTTGCGAAACTTCGCCACGTTTGAGATGATGAAATCCGTCTCTTTGTCGTCGAAATCTTCCACGACCGGCGCCGCTCTTCTCGCGAAGGTGAAACAATTCAAGAAACGCGCCGTAGACGCGTTCGTTCAAATTCTTGAATCTTCGGAGAACGACGAAGTTTTACGCGCCACCGCTTTAGCTATCCCGAAAATTGCCTCGGGAGGATCTGTGAGCGAAAAAGTGATCGATCAGACCGCTTTTTACGCCGTCGCGAAATTTCTCTGCGACAACGACGACGACGACGAAACGAAACTGGCGTTTGTGAGTAAAATTTCAAAATACTCGAAACGGAAAATGTCTTCATTAGGCGTTCGATGGCACGCTATCGTCGCGTGCTTGACTGGCAACGCGTATTCGCGATCCGTGAGAGATGTCGCCTCGACCGCCTGGGAAGTGTTCGCCACGAAAACGCAAAGAAACAAATTTGAACTGTTCAACAGAGAGGCGGTGGAGTCCTCGAAAGACCCGGAAACGACCAAATCGAAAAAGTCGTTCGCCTTTACGAGGTCGCCGGAGTACACTTTGGTGTATTTGATTCATTTGCTCTCTCGAGTTCAATTTGGTGTCACGAGCGCGAAAGACGAAGACGGAGAATTCGACGCGTTGACCGCGAAGGACCTTCGATTTTCCGAAGGCGTTTTCGAGCACGCCGTCCACGCGTTGTGGCCGCCGGTGGATCGCAAAGCCGAAAAGATGATTGCGTTGAACTCGTTAGTCGCATCGACGTTGAAACTCATCCGAGGTGTCAAAACCTGCGAGGATGCCGAAGATGCGGACGGGAAGACGGACGCTTTATACCTCCTCACCGACCTCTGTTTGCTCGCGTGCAAAAGCGTATGCGCGAAAAGAGGTTTCGATTGGATGGACGATCGATCGAGCGAAAGTGCACTGTTGCAAATTACCGCGGTGTATCCATCTACTTTGTACACGGTGGTTGGTAGACGCGCGAGCGGTAAACCGTTAGAGGTTGGTGGGCCGCCTAGAATTGGCGATTGCTCGCACTTGCCCAGAGCGTATTTAAAAGCGCAAGCGAACGGTGGTAAAGCATCAAAATCCGAGTATCATCATCACGATCGCTCGAGAAACAACGCGACGACAACGGGTGCGAACAAACGTCCCGCGGCTACAGCAACTACGACGACGACGACTGCCTCGAACGCGAAAGTCACCGATGCCTTTGGTGGTGGTAATTTGAAGAAGCAAAAGACGTTGAAACAAACGACGCTGAAGATGGAAAATCCGTCGAGAGCGATGCCGAAGAGGAAAGCGACGGGTCAAGCGATCATCGTGGACGAACTCTACGACTCGGACGAGTTCGAACCCGACTCGGCGGTGAAAAAACAGAAAAAGTTGGCATTACCGGCGCCCGAGTCGAGATTCGTTGTACCTCCGTCGCCGGCGGTTGGATTAAAATCGAGAAGTACGAACACCACCGGTACGACGACGACGACGACGGCGACGACGTCATCGAAGAGTAACAGTTTGAAGCAAAAGAACGTGACGTCCTTCTTCGGCGTCGCGAGAGAAGATTCGGACGTTGAGAACTTGCCAACTGCGAGGGGTGGTGTTCGAGAAGGTACAACCGCTTTGGCGCTCGTCGATCCGATCAAAAGAGGAAGGAGACGACGTTAATAATAGAAAGATAATAGACTAATAGAAGAATATATATATACGATATACACACAGACACATTCAATACAAAAGATTTTACGGGCGTCTATATCCGATAACATCACCTCTCATCTCAGTCTTTATTCTCTCTCTCTCCTCAAAGCCTCTTCTCGGGCAATTTCTTCTCGCGAAATACTACCCCCAAAATACCTAGTAAGACGCTCGAGATTAACAGCAAAAACCCAACGACAATGTTATACAACGCAAACGCGTGATTCCTACCTCCTAACCACGTCGTCGTGCTAAAATACACTCTCTTCTCACCACCAAACGCGTACGAGTTGTACAAATTCGTCACGTCCACGGTAATTTCCTGCCCTTTCTCGATATCCGTCTCGATGACTCCCCATAATTTTCGAAACGTCTTCGTCGACGCCGTTCGCATCCAGACGATGAAATGTTCGTCCTCTTGCACGGTGCCTTCAATCTCTTTTCCACCTCGTGTCGCGGGATCGTCGTTCACTCTCGTCGGCAAATAATTTGCAAACTTAAACTCCCGATCGCCTTTCCAACTGATATCTTTATCGGAAACCGCTCTCGGTTGACCGTCTACGTTTACCGCGAACGTATCGTTAAAAGTAGACCACGCCGCTAAACCGCACGGATTCATCTTCTCCCCATCGACGGTATTCTTCGGATCGCACATATCACTTCCACTTTCCGTTTGTCCCATCAACTGCTCGTTCGATCGCGATCGCACGAACCTTCGATGGTTTTGGTACATCGACGATATCCCGTAATAGATATAAATCGGAGCTTTAATGTATTCCGGCGCGACGCCCAGCGATACCGTGCACGTGGTTCCAGTCCCCGTCGAGTGCATCAACTCCTCCTCGCTTAAACTCTCCACGGATGACGATAAAGACGAGGTAAAAAATCCATCCTTTTTGCACGCTTCGTCGTACCTCGCCTCCAGTTGTACGATTTCCTTTGCATTTTCGTACGCGATGAAGCCAAAACTGATGCAAAAAAGCGACGCGAGTAAGAGCAACACGCTCGAGTACGATGGGGTGAGCGTTGGACGCATCGCGTACATTTCTTGCTGCGAACATTTCGTGTCTGTGTTTATCGAAAAGAAGGAGAGAAGGAATATTAATATAAAAAACGGGCAAAAATGGACCGGAAAAGCGTTGACATCTTTTCCAAATTGAACGGACGAAAGAGAGACGATTTAAAAGCGTCGAGGAGGGAAAGACCTCACAAAACGACGGTTCGACTTACGCTTGGGTTTGTTATTCGTCGACGCGCCCATCTTTTAATGAAACGTGTTTATACTGCGTGCGTTTGCTTGTATATATTATGCTTTACAATGGAGACTTTTGAAAGCCAGAAGGAGGGAAAAAGGAGAGAAAAATGGAAAGCGAAAGAGCGAGAGTCTTCTATCGATCAATCGAGAGCATATATTTTCTCAGCCGCCGCGGTTCTGTTGTTCGGACTTGAATTCAACAAGCCAAGCGTATTCTTCGTCCGTTGGTTCCGGACACCCTTTTTCGAGCAAGTAGTTTACGCACTCGGAGTGCTCGTGGTAACGAGCCTGCCCGACGGATAGCCAGTGGTTGAGGGGCACTTTCGCCTCTTCGACTAAGTATTTGAGGCAATCGAGTCGGCCATACCTTGCAGCGGTTCCGACGCAGATGATCTTTCCCTCATTAGATATGTTTCTTTCTTCGACGAAATATTTCAAGATGTCTGTGTTCCCCCATCCTGCCGCTTCTACTGCCGCTTCTTTTTCCGTCTTTCGCGAAGGTTCCACTTTGTCGAAAAGAAACCGAAGACAGTCGAGGTGTCCTCCAATAGCAGCTCGACAACACGACTCTTTTTCATCACACGGGCAATCATTAGAGAAGCAGTACTTTAACATCTCGAGATTACCTTTACGTGCTGCCGTATTAATCGTCTTTTCATCCCACTCGCAATGTTTCGCTTCTCTGGCCCACTTGAGAAACTCGAGTTTATTCGTTCCAGCAACTTCCGCGCAAAACCAGGCTTGATCCATCACGTCTCCACCGTTATCTATGTTTCCCCAGGGCCAGTGATTCCACGCGAATTCCAGCGTCGAAATGGATGTAAATTCGTAAAGAACCCAACGTAATTCCGATACATTTACCCCGGCGTACGCAAGCACACCCAGACTCTCTGTATTCACCAGTGAAAAGAAACACCGATCTGTATCGTTCAATTTCGGAAGCACATGCGAGACAAACACATCCTTGTGATGCAACACCAATCCCGTCCATATCTTGGTCGGTCCAAGCTTTATCCTCTCCATTTCTGCAACAGCCTCCTTCACGGCCTCCATCACGGCCGCTTCTTTCTCCTTCTTCGTCTTCCTCTTCTGCGCCCCGGAGCGTTGCGTGTTCTTCTTTGAACGATTTTTTTCCATTGACTTTGAAAAAAAGACGTTTTCTCTGTCCTCGGACGCGAGCGCACGTTGGTCCGATCGTGCCTCAGAACCACAAACTTTGCGGTCGTAAAACAACAACAACGACGACATGTCCGAGTACCGAAAACTCGCCCGCCTGGCGGCGCGCGCGATATACAAACAAACCTACGCCTTGGAACGGAAAAAAGCGTCGCAACGCGACTTTGACAGCGCCAAGCAACAACACGCGAAAGCCGGTGTATTAGGAAGACCATCGTCGCACTTTGGACGAACGCAACAAGAGTTCCCGGGTGTAGTCGAGATCGTCGTCGACGCGCTCACCCGACGCCAGTGGATCCGAGAGGACGATTTAGCCGCCGCGTTAAAGCTCAATCCGAAACAACTGCGACGAGTACTCAGACACTTGGAAACTCTGCGCGTTTTAAAACGATCGCACGTGAAAGAAAGGCAAGCTTTGAAAGAGCAAAGATTGGTGGAACGAGCAGGTATGAGCGAACGAGAAGCGAGCGAAGCGGTGGAGAAGAAAACCGCGAGTTGGTGCTGCTTGGAGTACAGTCGGATCGTGGATACTTTGAGGTTTGGCTTGAAAGGGGTGAAAGCAGAGCTCGAGCGGTTACTCGCCGGTGGGACGTTTGAAGAGTCGTACGCGTGTAAGAACAAAGAGGAGTGCGGGAAGCGGTTTAGCGCTTTAGATACCGCGAGGTTGTTCGATGTGAAACGAGGCGGGTTTGTGTGCGATACTTGCGGGACAGACGTCGTGAGAGAAGGGGAAGAGAACGATGATGAGGAGGATGGGAACGACGACCAAGCAAACGCATCGAGTGGAGGCATCGCGAAAGAATCGAAACAAGCGTTGAAATTGAGAATGAAGAAATTTTCCGATCAAATCGCCGGCATTGAACGCCAAATCGCCAAGTGTCTGCGGTATCCTGCGCCGTCGTTCGGGACGTTGCAAGAGTACGTGGTCGCGAAAAAACGGTCGAAAGAAGCGAGAGAAGCCGCCGCGATGGGACAAGCTGGTGGTCAAGGGTATTGGGGGTCCATCGGCGTCGCTCGAGGGACGCAAGCGTTTGAGCAGAGATTGGAAGAGACGACGTTTGAGATTCAAATCGGCGGCGAGAACGGCGACAAAACGACGAATCGTGGTGGAGACGACGGTCAAGAGAAAAAAGAAATGCCGGAATGGATCACGAGAGAGTTGCAAGTGGACGAACAAGGTAAAGATGCAAAGAAACGGAAAATTGAAGGCGCGGATGCCGCCGAAAAGGAAGAGACGACGGATGCGGTGCAAGAGCAATACGCGAAGGCGTTATTGGCGGCGTTGCAAGCGCAGCAAAGAGATACGACCGAACAAGCAAAGGCGAAAGTAGAAGACGAGCGCGAGAAAGAGGAAGAGTTAGTGGCGGCGGCGCGACAAGAAGGTGGAGACGTGGAGATGAAACCGGCAGCCGGGGAGAAGGAGGAGGAAGAAGAAGAGGAAGAGTGGGAGGAAGCGTAAATTTTAGTTAGAGCACACTTTTCTACGACTACATTTAGAAATGTAACTAACTACTACGACGACAACACTTTCGCGTTCGCATGATAAATACTAAATATCATCAATCATCACATTACTCTACTTGACTGGAGGTAATAAGGTACCACTTTGATGATGATGACGGTTGCTCTTTCTTAAGATTAATACACGCATCGCGTTGTACGTCGCAACGCCTACGCTTTGCGCGAATACGCTGATTCCACCGTACAGACCTAAAAGAACCGTTATAAACATTCCGAGACTTGGTTTTTGGTCTTCCGAATACGTGCACGACAACACGTTCGCGTACTCAAAGTATTTCTCGTACGACGTGAAGGGATACACCGCCCATCCGTGCGTCTCGTTCTTTTTCAATCCAAGATCCAGGCCCATCATGTACAACGAGCCCGAGTTCTCAATCGCCGACTCGGCGAAATACGAAACCTCGAAGAAGTAATACATGATGAAGGTATTTATGCTCAAAGAGGAAGAAAATTTCCAAAAGGACAAATCCTCGCACAGTTCTGTAAGCTTTTCGGTTTTGCGCCAGTGTTCGTTGACGTCGCCGCACGCGCGTTCGAGCGCTGTGCCGACTTGTTCGATCCATTGCGACCAGATTTTCGTCTCCGTTGAGTTTAACGAAGTGAACATTTTAAGACTCATGGTCCGAATTTCCAAGTCACACGCGGCTAAATAGTTCAACAAGAGCGGCAATTTCCACTCCCCGCTTCTCTCCGGTTTAGTCACGCTCGCGTTGGCGACAACGTGCGGAAAGTTGAAATACTGTTCGACGGCGGCAAACGCGACCGCAAATTGCGCTTGGCTCATTTGGCGCGAAGGGTCTCGTTCGACAACTTTCACGTTCGACCACTCCGCCGGGTTACCGCAATAATTGAATCGGCGCGATTCGGATCCTAGAACCGAAAACACCGAAGCGGTATCGAAGCTTGCGTGTAAATTCGCAGGAGCGGAAATTACCGGCACGTAACGAACGTCCCACCCGTCCGCGTTCGAAGGATTAAACGCCGCGTTGACGGTTGACTCGTCGTACTTTTCGTTTAAACTGCTCACTTTCGCCGCAAACGCGCTGTAGGACATGTATGACTCTTTCTCCTCAATCGGATCGGTATTCGCGTCCGTCGTGAACGTTTGTTTCGTCGGCCAAATGCTTTCGTCCGCGATGAAACAATCGCCACCATCGAATAAACATTCCGCCATGTTGCACTTCTTATCGCACACGCCGTTGCCTAAATCCGCAGCCACGCAAGGATCGCTCGTCGACGTCACTCTTGCGCACTCTTTCTCAAACACGCTCGTCAGCGGCGCGTCTTGCCCTGACTTCACTCGCATCGCTTGAATCGCGTTTTTATGCATCTGCATAAACGCGCCTAATCTCGGGATGTTATTGTTCGCCCACAAATTCAACATCTGCGTCGGGGCTCGAATGCTCGCCAAATTTGCCGTCACGCTCGCGTTCAGCTGCGCTTTGATTACGGAATTCAAAAACTCCTCCTCCGCCAGGCGATTGAGCGGGAACAAACTGGCGTGGAAATCCGTCATCGTATTCGTCAGCAATCGCTTCCCGACCGCACACATTTCAACCGCGGCTTCGCACGCCTCTCCCTGTCCAATCATCGCGCACGCGTTCACGTCCCGCCACTTCCCTTTCCGGACCAAAAAACCATCGCGAGCGTTCACCGTTAAGAATCCAACGTCTCTCGCAGATTGGTACGTCTTCGCCGCGTTGGCGTATAGCCACTCGCACGCGTCGCTCTGTTCAAAAATCCCCTCCGTGAAACTCCCCAACGTCAAAGTGTCGTTTTGTGTCGCGCACGTAAGTTGTAAATACCGTTCAGAATTTGATCTCAAGTACTCGTATCTTTCAAACGAAGGTTCCGTTTCCGTCACGATCACGATGTTCGTCCGCGTCACCGCCAGCGTCGCCAGAACGACCACCGCTAAGAGCAAACTCACATTCTTGACGAAAGTAATCGTCCGACCAAGGATTTTGAGCGCGTGGAAATGTTCCGAAACGGACGGGTCGTACGTTAACACGTGATCGTTCTTTGAACCCACTCGCGAGTGCTCCTCTGGTTGCTCCTCGAAGTCGTTGATGCTCTTTATAAATCGAACGCACTTATGCCACCAATTTGAATTTGTTGATTTTCCCCTATTCAATTCATCTTTCCCGGGGTCGTAAGGGATCATAAAACCGACGCTTTCGCCGCAAAAAGTGGGTTTGGATGATGGGAGTAACACGTGCTCCTCGCTTTTTGTCTCTTTTGTTCAGCGCGTTTTGTGGGGGTCGAAGCTTGAGACTTTTACGTGACTGAGTAGTGTGAGCAATTAATGACCAATTGGTAGGTGAAAAGCAATTTTTAGGTGACCTTTTGAAGAGTACTGTTACAGTATTATTCTACGAGCATGTGCTACAATTTACTTTTACTCTTACTCTTGCTGCTACTTTTACTACTTATAAAACCGACGCAACGCGTCCGGCGCGTCGTCCGGTTTCCTCGGCGCGTCCGAAGCCGCTCCGGCTCGAACGCCCGGTTTCGCCCGACCTTGTTCGTTGGCGCGTTTCTTGTACCCTTCCTCCCTCGCTTTCTTTGCTTCTAATTTGGCCATCATTTTGTCGTCGATGACGTTGATTTGCTTCTTTCGGTAGCGTTTGCTCGCTCTGTTTTTACCTTTCATTTTCGTCTTGGATTCGTTCTTTTCTCGTTGTTTCATTTTGGCTTCCATTTCCGCGCGCAAAGCGGCTTCGCGGCGTTCTTTTTGTACCTCTTTCGGGACGTCTCTCAATTGGCCGATAGCGTTTGGATCGAGCTGAATCATTTCTGAGGGGAGCTTATCCAATAACTTCGCGACTTCCATCTCTCGTCGTTGGTTTTTGGTTTCAAACGGGTTGGCGACGAACGTGTCGTAGTTCGGTTCGCCGGACCCCGGGACGAGAATGTTCGTGACGCCTTTGGAGTGTCCAACGGCTAACACGTCCTCGTACGGGCAGAACTTCACGTCGAACACTTTACTCCCGTTCACAAATTGATGGTTTAAATACGGCGATTTCGCCTTCGTCGTCAAAGCCTCGTTCCATATTTGCACTCTCGAGCCGTACGAAATCGCCAACATGCCTCGTTGGGAGATATCCATCGCTTTCACCTCAGTCGGCGCGTAATACGCGTGCAACTCTTGGTATTTACGTAAATCCCAAACTTTAATTTGACAATCTAACCCAGTCGTAGCCATGTACCGACCGCTTTGGTCGAGCGCTAACGCGTTCACTCGTCCTCGATGACACAACATTTTCACCAAAGCTTGACCTTGATTCGGCGACCACAACGTCACGGTGCCGTTGGAATGCCCTAAATGCGTCACCGCGTTATACTCCGATCGTCTCAGAACCGAGCACTTCCCTAACTTTGTTCTGTGTTCGGCGACAATCTCCCCGTGCGTGGTATCTTGCCACCGAACGATGCCTTCCCTCCCAACCGTCGTCAACAAAAAATGTTTCGGCAGAAAATCCATCGCGAACACGTCTCTGTGTTTATCCAACCGGTGAATCTCCAACCCTCTCTTATCGTAAATGTACGTGTATTTCGTCTGCGCCACCGCGAAAAACTCCGTGTTGTGTAAATACTTCACGCATTTCACCGCAGGTATTACCCCTACCTCTCTCATATTCTCATCGTCCTTGTTCTCGTCCAAATAAATCTCGCTCAACAGTTTATGCTTATTCCACTCCACGTTCGCCACGTGCCCGCCGTCGCCGCTCCCGCCGATGACCAAATGTTGCCCGTTCGGCGAAAAATCAACAGACCTATACGGGCCAGACCCTTCCAAACGTAAATCAAACGCTTTCTTCTTCGCGTTCACATCCACGTGCGCGATAATCTCGCTCTGTTGAAACCGCCACGTCCGTTCGCCTTTCTCCGTTTCCGCCTCTAAAACACCCGACGGTTCCATCGAGAGGTATCGTTCTCGTCTCGCGTTCTCCAAAGCTGCGCTTTCGTCCAACTCCATCGCGCGTTCGAATTTTCCTCTCGTTTTCTTGTCAGTGATATCTCTTTTCGAAGATATCGTCTCTTTTAAGGAGCGTCCGGAGGCGGACGCGTAGTACTTCTTCTTGAGGTGATGGAGCT
>Ga0255775_1003455_pt1 | contig 13032 bp, 12 predicted proteins | sample 011ome_26_FD_179973 | JGI IMG/M metagenome (GOLD analysis project Ga0255775, IMG submission 179973) | Coastal salt marsh microbial communities from the Groves Creek Marsh, Skidaway Island, Georgia - 011511BT metaG (version 2) | ecosystem: Environmental > Aquatic > Marine > Intertidal zone > Salt...
ATTAGCAACTGTTATAGGCCCACTATCATTATGAAACTCACTTTTACCAAGTTCATTATTTTCAGATTTTAAAAAGTAAGGCAAAACATCATCCCAGCTCCATCCTGTATTGCCTAATTGTCTCCAAATATCATAATCTTCTTTTTGGCCTCGAACCCATAAAAGACCATTAATAGAGGAGCTACCACCTAAAGTTTTTCCACGTGGATATCTTATTGATCGATTATTCATTGTTTCATCTGGCTCCGTTTTATAACACCAGTCTACTTTTGGATTATGCATCGTTTTAAAATATCCAACCGGAATATGAATCCATGGATAAGTATCTTTTCCGCCAGCCTCTAAAAGTAAAACCTTATTATTTGGATTTTCTGATAATCTATTTGCTAAAACACATCCAGCTGACCCAGCTCCAAGAATAATATAATCAAATGTATCCATCAAAAATCTTTATAAATTAAAAAAACAATAAATCTATTGTTACATATCTACACTATTAATTATTATAACTAGCGATTTATTTAATTTGTTTGATAAAATTGTCAAAATTCTCATCATCCATGTAAACGGATTGTTTTTTTCCAGGAAAAACCCCTTCAATTGACTCCTTTTTAAAAGCTTTAAGTGCATTTAATCTCTCATTTTTTATTTGCTCTCTTAATTTTAATAAATTGCCGTACGCTTTTGCATGCCTAGGTGGATTTGGATTATCACCACAAATATCCTCCATAAATAGATAAGTGACATCTGCTTTATTTCCTGCTATAGAAGACAAAGTAGGATATTCACTTCAAAGAGAGTTACATCTAATCAATGGTGAAAATAAAGGTGGAAGTAAAATTTTTAAAAACCATACAACTTAATTAAAATTTGTACTTAGATGTAATAATTATAGGAGCAGGTTTCTCAGGCTTATATCAGCTACACAAATGTAGAGATCAATTAGGTTTAAAAACTCTTGTTATTGAAGAAGGTGAGGAAGTGGGAGGTACTTGGTATTGGAACAAATATCCTGGTGCTAGATGTGATACGGAAAGTCATATTTATTGTTATACGTTTTCAGAGGAAATTTATAAAAATTGGACATGGAGAGAAAGATATCCAAAACAAGATGAAATTCTTAATTATCTAAAATATGTTGAAAAAAAACTTAAACTAAAAAAGAGTATTTTTTTTAATAATAAAGTTAATTCTGCAGTCTATCTTGAAAATAAGAAAATATGGAAAGTTACAACTAATAAAAAAAAAATATTTTTTTGTAAATATTTAATAAGTGCAGCTGGCTCACTGTCTGCTGCTAGTGTTCCTAATATAAAGGGCTTAAATAATTTTAAAGGTGAGTGGTATCACAGTGGTAAGTGGCCAAATAAAAAGATTAATTTTAAAAATAAAAAAATTGCTCAAATTGGAACAGGATCTAGCGGCATACAAATCGCACCAGAAGTTGCAAAAAATGCAAAATTATTAACTATTTTTCAAAGAACTCCAAATTATAGTATTCCAGCAAATAATCAAAAACTAAAAAAAAATACCATGAGAGGTTTCCATAAGAATTATAAAAAAATTAAATCTCTTTTAACAAAAACACCTGGCGGTCATGCTTTCTTTTTTTCAAAAAAATCAATTTTTGATTACAGTGAAAAAGATAGAGAAAAAATTCTGGAAAAAGCATGGTCCAAGGGAGGCTTGTCTTTTAGAGCATCTTTTAAAGATATTACAACAAAACTAAGTGCTAATAAGATTGTCTCAAATTTTATTAAGAGAAAAATTCTTGATATAGTTAAAGATAAAAATATAGCTAAACAACTCACAGATTTTGGTCATCCCTTTACCTCAAAGAGACCAACTTTAAACACCGATTATTTTGAGACATTCAATAAAAAAAATGTTCATCTTGTAGACTTAAAAACTAATCCAATTATCAAAATAACAAAAGATGGAATTAAAACTAAAAATAAACTTTATCAATTTGATAAAATAATTTTTGCAACTGGGTATGATGCACTTACTGGCCCTATTTTATCATTAAATCTAGTTGGCAAAAATAAAATAAAGCTAAATCAATACTGGAAGAAAGGACCGAAAACTTATTTAGGACTAATGATACCTAAATTTCCAAATTTTTTTATAATATCAGGCCCTGGTAGTCCTTCAGTATTAACCAATGTTCCATCTCAAATTCAACAACATGTGGAGTGGATTTCAAAATTTATTAAATATTTAGAAGCTAATGATTGTAATTCTGTTGAGCCAAAAATTAGAGAAACTAACAAATGGGTAGATCAAATCAATCGGCTTGCAAAAAAATCAATTTTTTTGAAAGCAAAAAACTCATGGTATAAAGGCGATAATATCCCTGGCAAACCAAAGACTTTTATTCCTTATCCAGCAGGATTACCAAAATATAGAAATATTTGTGATAAAGAAGAAAAAGAAATGTATAAAAGTTTTGATATAAGATTTTAATGAAAAAAATATTCCTAATTACTTTATTTTTCTTTTTTAATTTCAAAATTTCATTAGCAGATAAAATTGATATTTTGGAGGATATAAAAGGAGATGGTATTAAAGTTATCAATCATTCTTGGGTAAAAATTGAATATACTGGAACTTTTGAGAACGGTAAAATTTTTGACACAAATGTTGGGAAAGATAATCCTCTAGTATTTCAAATTGGTATGAAAGAGGTAATTCCTGGTTTTGAGCAAGGAATTTTAGGTACATTTAAAGGTACAAAAAGAAAGATCAAGATACCTTCAAAACTAGCTTACGGTGAAAAAGGGGCTGGTGATTTAATTCCACCTAATTCAAACTTGATTTTTAACTTTGAAGTTCTTGATGTACTCGAGCCAAATTATAAAAAGATTGGAAATGATGAATTGGTAAAATTGATTAAGCAAAATGCAGTTGCTTTAGATATTAGACTGGAAAATCAATGGAAAAAAACAGGTATAATTAAAGGATCGTTTCAAGAAACTGCTTTTGATATTAATGGAAAGTTTAATGTTTATTTAATGGACAAGGTAAGAGCTTTAGCAGGAGCAGCTTCTCAGAATGTTGAAATTATTTTTATTAGTTATGATGGAAAAACAGCTGAAATTCTTGCTAATGCATTTGCAGAAGATTTAGGATTTAAAAATGTCTATGTTTTAGATGGTGGAATTAATTCTTGGATTGATGCAAACAAAGATCTTGTTGATTACAACTAATTCTCTAGCTATAGTAAATTTTTATTTTTTTTAATTTCTAAAAAAATTCTTTAAAAAACTTAACAAAGGAAAATTAATGAAGTTGTTGGATAAAGTTGCTATTGTTACTGGTGGTGGTAAAGGCATAGGTGAAGAAATTTGTTTGGGTCTTGCTAAAGAAGGAGCAAATATTGTTATTGCAGAAGTTGATATAGATAATGCAAACAAAGTAGTTGATAAAATAAAAAATTTAAAAAGAGATGCCATTGCAGTTAAAACTGATGTGTCAGATGAGAGTAGTGTTAATACTTTAATCAAAGAAACAATCAATAAGTTTTCAAAATTAGACATATTAATCAATAACGCAGGAATTAGACATATTAAGAAATTATCTGATCATTCGAAACAAGATTGGGATGATATGATTGCAGTAAATTTAACTGGGCCATATTTAACATGTCAGGCAGCTATTCCTCATATGATCAAAAATGGTAAAGGTAAAATCATAAATTTTGGATCAATTGCAAGTTTTATGGGAAGACCTGATAGAGTTGGATATGTCGTTGCTAAGACAGGAGTTTTAGGATTAACCAGAGCTTTAGCAGTGGATTTATCTTACAAGAATATAAATGTTAATACAATTTGTCCTGGTTTAATTTCTACTCCTTTTAACAAAAAATTTGCTGAAGACCCAAAGCATGGAGACGCATGGGGTAAGGAGACTGTGGTTGGAAGATGGGGTTTACCAAAAGATATAGTTGGTGCTGCTATTTTTCTATCAAGTGATGACTCTGATTTTATAAATGGCTCTGAAATTAAAATTGATGGAGGCTGGTTATCATCTAAAACTCGAAGAGGCGAAATAGGAAATGAATAATTTTGAAGAAAATTTAAAGTTAGCCTTAAGTAATGCAAATCGACTTTCGGGTAAAATTTTAATTGATGGAAAATTAGTTTCAGCAAGTACTGAAAAAAAAATAAATGTAATAAACCCTAGTACTGGAGAAATTATTGGAAATGTACCTCAATGTGATAAAAATGATGTAAATAATGCAGTCGTATCTGCAGAAAAAGCTTTCAATAAGTGGAAATTAATTCCTGCGCGAGAAAGAGGTAAAATGGTTGAAGCAGGCGCAAGAAGGCTTGAAGAAAAAAAAAGAGAGATTGAAACATTACTGTCATTAGACACAGGTAACGCTTTAAGAACACAAGCTATTCCCGAGACCACGTCTTCTATAGAACTTACACATCTATTTGCTGGTCTTGCAGGAGAATTAAAAGGTGAAACTTATCCACCTAACTTAACTAATACTATTCATTATACAACTAGAGATCCAATTGGTGTTGTTTGCGCTATAATACCATGGAATGCACCTTTATTTTTAACTGTAGCAAAAATAGCTCCTGCAATTGTAGCAGGCAATACAGTAGTTTTAAAAACTGCAGAGCAAGCTCCATTATGTGCGCTTTTGTTATCAGAAATCTTCCAGCAAGATTTACCACCTGGAGTACTAAATGTAATTTCAGGATACGGGGAAGAATGTGGAGAGCCATTAATCACTCATCCAAAAGTTAGAAAAGTAACTTTTACAGGATCATTTGAGGTAGGAAAGATTATTTCTCAAAAGGCTGCACCTAAATTATGTCCAGTCACTCTCGAACTTGGAGGAAAAAATCCAAATATAATATTGAGTGATGCGGATTTAGATATCGCAATACCAGGTGTGATTGATGGAATGAGATATACAAGGCAAGGACAAGCTTGTACTGCAGGATCAAGAGTTTATATACATGAAAAAATATTTGATAAAGTTGTTGAGGGTACAGTCAACATTTTAAAAAAATTAAAAATGGGGAATGCTTTATCTGAAGATAGTGATATTGGAGCAATTATTTCTGAAGAACAATTGAAGAGAACATTGTTTTATATGGATATAGCTAAAGAAAATCCAAAAACAAATATTCTTCATGGTGGAAATAGAAAACAAGGTGGAGAGTTTAAAGATGGTTTTTATTACGAACCAACTTTTATCTCTGGTTTGGGAGTGGACTCTAGATTATGCCAAGAGGAGGTTTTTGGACCTGTAGCTTGTGCTATTCCTTTCAAATCTTTTGATGAAGTCATGGAAAGTGCAAACAACACTCCTTTTGGTTTATCAGCAGTATTATGGACTAAAGACTTATCAAGGTCTTTAGAATTTGTAGAAAAAATTGAAGCAGGTTTTGTTCAGGTAAATCAGTGTGTTGCACCCCGTGCGAATGTATCTTACGGAGGCTTAAAAATGAGTGGACTTGGTAAAGAATATGCTTTCGATAGTATGATGAATCATTTCACTCAAAGTAAAACGGTTATTATAAATAGAGGGAGATCAAATTTAGATGAATAACAATATAGCATTTATTGGACTAGGTAATATGGGTAACCCAATGGCACTCCAACTTATTAAATCAGGAAAAAAAGTTAAAGCATATGATGTTTCTGAAAATGCAATTAAAATTGCTCAAGAAAATGGTATTGAAATAGAAAATAATTTAGACCTTCTTGTAAAGGATGCTGAGTTAATAATTTCAATGTTACCAGAGGGAAAACATGTAGAAAGCTTATATCTAGGCAAAGACGGTATCTTAAATAAAATAAAAAAAGGTTCATTGATTATAGAGTGCTCTACAATTGACATTGAGACTTCATTAAAGTTAGGCTCAAAATCAAAAGAACTTGGGATCAGAATGATTGATGCGCCAGTTACTGGCGGTGTAATGGGGGCGAGATCTGGTAAATTAAACTTTTTAGTTGGAGGAAGTGATGAAGATGTAGAAATCGCTAAACCATTTTTAGAAATAATGGGACAAAAAATTCTACATGCAGGCGCACAAGGAAGTGGTGTTGGAGTAAAAATCTGCAATAATATGTCTCTTGGAATTTCTATGATTGCTGCCGCAGAAACTTTAATGTTAGCTAAAAGATTAAATATGGATTTAAAAAAAGTTTTTGAAATTGTTTCTCAAGCATCAGGAAATAATTGGGCTTTTTCAAATTATACACCTCTGCCTAATTTAAAAGAGGGCGTTCCATCAAATAATAAATATAAGCCTGGTTTTACAGCAGCAATGATGAAAAAAGATTTAAATCTTGCAAAAAGTGCTGCAAAATCTGTTAATGCTCAAATTCCCCTAGGCGAGCATGCTTTAAAAATATTTACTGAATTTTGTGAAGACGGTGACTCTGCGACAGATTATTCAGGTATTTCTAAAAAAATTGGTGGAGATGCATGGGATTATCCATTTGAACCAAAAGAATAATAAAAACAGTATTTTTAAAAAAAACATTATTAATAAGTCAAATTAAGTTATTTACATTGACCAATAAATATTATTAACTTTCTATAAATAAATCTTAATAGAGGAGAAAGTAATGAATAAACTTTTATCTGCTATAGTCATTTTAGTTCTTAGTTTTAGTTTAAGTGCTCAAGCTGGCTCACATAGCAAATCAAAAACTCTTAAAATACAGTTAACATTTCCTGAAACATCTTATGACGGACAAATTGTGAAAATGTGGACTGATAGAGTTACTAAATTAACAAGAGGTGAGTTGAAATTTGAACTTCTTTCAGTTGGAGAAGTTGTTGGAATGAAGGAGACAATTGAAGCTGTTGATAAAGGTCTAGTAGATGGTGGTGCAGCATGGACACACTACTGGTCTAACTATCACCCAGCTGCAATGTTATTTGGTTCACCAGTAGCTGGTGGAGGAATTGGTCTTTCAACAAAATCATGGTTAGCATGGTATTTCGATAATGGTGGTAAAGAATTATACGACAGATTATGGGACGAAATGGGCATGAATGTAAAAGGTTTTGTGATGGCTTCATCAGGTCCAGAAGCTTTAGGTTGGTTTAAAGAGCCAATTACAAGTATGGATGATTTTAGAAAGTACAGATTCAGAACTCCTCCAGGAATACCAGGACAAACTTATAAAGACATTGGTGTAGCTTCTGTTTCAATGGGCGGTGGAGATATTTTACCTGCGCTTGAAAAAGGTACTATTGATGCTGCAGAATGGTGTTGTCCAAAACCAGACTCTGTATTTGGTTTCCAAAAAGTTCTAAAGAACTATTACCTACAAGGTTTACACCAAAATGTAGTTAATGGAGACATTTACATTAATGGAGATGTTTATAAATCATTAACTGATGATCAAAAATATGCAATGGAAGTTGCGTCTGAAGCGATGATTACAAGAAACATCACTAATAGAGCTGTTGAGAATGGTAAAGCATTAATCGATCTTACTCAAAATCACGGTGTTAAGTTATGGGATACGCCAGCTGATTATTTCACTGAGTATATGAATGCTGCTCAAGCAACTTTAGCAAAAAATGCTGCTGAAAATGCATTTTTTAAAGAAGTTTATGATCACATGACTGAACACGCTAAAATTGTAGTTCCTTTTATTGCGCAAATGGAAACATCTGATGCATCTATTGGAACAGCGTTTGCTAAACAGCAATAAATAATTATATTTTTGGGGGTATAAATGTTATACCCCCATTAATAAACATTCTTTATCATATTTAAATGCCTAAAAAAAAAACAAATGACACGGTTGATATATCCAAATTAGATATAACGGACGAGTTAATTGCGGAAAGAAGGCAATCACTAAAAATGCCTAAGGATATGACTCCTTGGATGGCAAAAACAATCGAATTTATTGACTCCAAAATGCTACTCTCAGGCAAAATATTTGCATGGTTATTAATTCCTTTAATGTATGCAATGATACATGAGGTGATTGGAAGACATTTTTTTAATAGACCAACACTTTGGTCCTATGATTTAAGCAGAATGTTAGCCGGAGCTTTGTTCATGTTAGGTTCAGCTTACACACTATCAAAAGGAATACATATTAGGGCGGACTTTTTATATCGTAACTGGAGTGTTAAAAGTCAAGCCAGAGTTGATTTATTTTTATATCTATTATTTTTTATACCAGGTTTTTTAATATTTTTTTATGTAAGTTTTGATTATGCTTACACTTCTATTTGTGGAAAATTTTCATTAGAAGAATGTTTAGCTGGAAAAGTAAGAATTCAAAGGGCTATGGACACAACCTGGATGCCTGTGATGTGGCCATTAAAAAGTTGTATGCCAATAGGAGCTTTTTTACTTTTATTACAAGGCTTTTCTGAAATTTTAAAATCTTACTATGCTTTTGTAAAAGGAAGATGGCCGTAATGGAATTTTTCACACCAGAAATAATTGGAGCGATAATGATTGGTTGCATGTTGTTTGCAATTTTTATTGGTTTTCCTATTTCATTCACTTTAATTTTTTTAGGCATTGTTTTTGGTTATTGGGGTTTTGGAGAGTTAGTATTTTATTTAATGACACTTCAATTCAACATGATCATGACAGAAAATACTCTTGCTGCCGTACCATTATTTATTTTTATGGGAATTTTAATGGAACAAGCAGGTTTAATGGAAAGATTATTTAATGCTGTTCAATTGATGTTATCAAAAACTAGAGGGGCATTATTTTATGCCGTAATGTTTGTTTCGACTATTTTTGCTGCAGCAACAGGAATAGTTGGTGCATCAGTTACTATTCTTGGAATAATGGCAGGAAAAACAATGATTAGAACTGGTTATGATACAAAACTTTCGGCAGGACTTATATGTGCTGGAGGCACCTTAGGTATTCTAATACCGCCAAGTATCATGCTTGTTGTTATGGGACCTGTATTAGAAATACCAGTAACTGATTTATTTGCTGCAGCAATTATGCCAGGAATAATGTTAGCGTTTTTGTATGCCGCTTATACTACACTTAGATGTTTTTTAAATCCTAAGCTTGGTCCTGTATTGCCAAAAAATGAACAACCAAAAAATATGGCTAAGGTTTGGTATGAGTTTTTAATGGGCTTGATACCACCTGCTGGTTTAGTTTTTTTTGCTCTAGGAAGTATATTGTTTGGTCTTGCTACACCTACAGAAGGAGCTGGCATGGGTGCATTTGGAGCAGTGCTTTTAACTTTAGCTTATAAAAAATTCACTATTAAGGGGTTAAAAGAAGCTTTAATCAAAACATTAGAAATTACAGCATTAATAATGTTTTTAGTTGCAGCTTCAAATTTTTTTGGAGCAGTATTTTCAAAACTTGGTACACCTTCTTTGTTAACGGACTATCTTCTTGGTCTAGAAGTTAATAAATATGTAATTTTGACAATTATAATGGCAGCAATTTTTCTTTTAGGTTGGCCTTTAGAGTGGGTTCCAATAGTTTTGATTGTATTACCTATTGTTCTTCCTTTAATTTTAGAGTTGGGATTTAATTTAACCTGGTTTGCTATTCTTGTTGCTGTGAATTTACAGACAGCATGGCTGTCACCACCAGTTGCTTTGTCAGCATATTTTTTAAAAGGTGTTGTTCCTGAGTGGGATTTAAAAGATATCTATCTTGGTATGATGCAGTTTATGGTAATTCAAATTATAGGTTTAATCTTAATAATAATATTTCCTCAAATTGCTTTATGGTTACCTAGTGTAATGTATCCTTCTCCTTGATCAACTTTTCAATTCTTATTAACATAAGGAACAATTGTTCCAACTAAAATTATTAGCAGTGATACAAATATCATAATATTAATTTTTGCATCAATTACTATCCATGCGGATGTTGCTCCAATTGGACCGGTAAGAGGATACATTAAACTGATCCGTCCAATTGGAAGTCTTCGCAATGCATAATTATAAAAAAGATATGAAGCAAATGTTATAAAAGAAAGAGTTAAAGCGGCAACTACCGAGGGTGTTAACTTTAAATGAAAAGAATATTCAAAACTAGAATTCGGCCATATGATTAATATGATTAAAAATGATAAAATGAATCCGATTAAATATTGATAGGTATTTACTGAGATCTGATTTACATTTGTCTGCATAAATTTCCTTCCTATAATTTCATTGGTAGATGCACACAACATTCCTATAAAGATGATTAGATCACCCAGATAGTTTCCTTCACCAGAATTAAATTGGCTAGTAAGCAATAAATATGTTCCAATTAAAGTAATACAAACTCCAATAATTACTTTTATTTCTATTTTTTCTTTTAAGAAAATTTTTGCAACAAATGGCTGAATTAGTGGCAGAGTACTTATTATTGCGACACCATTTATGGGACTTGTTAACAAAAGACCTACATGAAAAGATAAAGTAACCAGGAATGGGTTTAAAAGCCCCATTAGAAACGGTTTTAGTCCCACTTTTCTAACCGCAATATCAACTTTCAAAATAATACATAAACAGAGCATTAATAAAAATGCAATTAAAAATCTCACAACTAACAAATCAACTATAAAAAATTCCTTTAAAGCAAGAGTGACAAATGGAGGTCCAGCACCAAAGCCAATTACCGCCATAAGCATAGCAAAATAACCAATATTAACTTTAACAAAATTTTTCATAAAATTATTTTTTCAGACTGATAAAAAAAGATATAGTAACAAAATAATTTAGTCTAATATTAACTTATGATTCATAATAAGGTTAAATATTCACTTTTGAATTGGGATCTTGTAGCAGTAAATCCTAACAATAAAGATTGGAACTGGAGAGATTTATTTTATTTTTGGGGTGTTAATGTTCAAAGTGTTATAGGATTCTCTTTAATAGCTTCTCTATATACAGTTTATAGCTTAAATTTTTTTGTTGTCCTCTTTGGAACTTTGTTAGGTTCAGTTTTAGTCTATTTTTTTTCAAATTTAATTGGCAAATCATCTCAAAAGTATGGATTACCATTTGCAACTATTTTAAGATCTTCTTTGGGGTATAGTGGTGCAAGATTTTTAGGTCTTTTAAGAAGTATAGTGGGTACATTCATTTTTGGTATTCAAACATACTTCATTTCAAAAGCTATAAGTTATTTAATTAGAATTTTACTTTTTAGTATTGATAATGCTCTACTAGATGAAGATGTTTTTTTAATATTTCTACTTGGGCTAAATATAATTGACTGGGTATCACTTTTTATAAGCATTAGTTTTCAAATTTATATATTTTCTAAAGGAATGGTTTTTAACAAGAAAATTATAAAATTTTCTGCAATTACAGTTTATATCGGTATGATATTTTTTTTTCTTGTTGTTTTGTTGTCAGATGTAAAACTCACTACTCAAGCTTTCACTCAAATACTAAATTTTAATAATTTTATTGATTATAAAAATATTGTGCCACTGATAACTGTGGCAGGTACAATTTTTGCATATTTCTCTATTATAATAATAAGTTTTGGTGATTTTTCGAGATACGTAAAAAATGAGCGAGAGTTAAAATATGGAAATTTAAGTTTATTAATTAATTTAATTATATTTTCTTTTTTTGCAGTGTTTATTGTTGCAGGATCAGATGTATTCTTAAACAAACAGTTTGAAGATATTGATAAAATATTTACCAATCCAACAGATATAATTGGTAAATCTAATAATCTACAAGTTACAACTCTAGTTTTATTTTTTATCCTAATTGCATCCATCTCTACAAATTTAATTGCAAACTTTATACCTTCTCAGTATTCATTAATTAATTTTAAACCAAGCAAGCTAGATCTAAAAGTAGCGAGTTACACTGTCGGTTTTTTTGGATTAATAGTTGCAGTTCTTTGGCCAACCATTTTAAGTCAAATTGGAATTCTGTCTTTTATTGATACTTTTGGCTCGTTTTTTGGTCCTATTTGTGGAATTATGATTATTGATTATTTTATAATAAATCAATCAAACATTAATGTTAAAGATATTCACTCGTTGTCCTCAGAAAGTACTTTTTATTATTCAAAAGGCTGGAATTTAAAAGCTTTATATTCTGTTTTTATTGGTTTTATCTTTGCATCCTCTACAATTTGGAATTTTAATTTAATGTTTTTACAATCTTATGCTTGGATTATTGGTGCTATCATTTCTTCATTAATATACTATTTGTTAAAAAAAAGATAAAATTATGAATAAAAATATTTTCGATTTTAAGGGTAAAACAGCTATTGTTACAGGCGGTGGACAAGGTTTTGGTCTAGATGTTGCAAGAAGATTTTTAGAGGGAGGTGCTAAAGTCATTATTTGGGATATCGATCAAAAACTTTTAGACGAAGCAGTTGAATTATTGAATAATGAAAACTTGTCTTCATTTGTAGTTGATGTTTCAAATTATAAAGATGTTGAAAATACTGTTAACGATTTAATTTCTAAAAAAAATATTGATATACTTATAAATAATGCCGGTATTACTGGCCCCACAGGACCTCTTTGGGAATATGATGTGGAATTGTGGAAAAAAATTATTGATATAAATTTAATTGGTACATTCAATTGTTGCAGAGCTATAGTTCCAAATATGATTAAAAATAATTATGGAAGGATTGTCAATGTTGCATCTGTTGCTGGTAAAGATGGTAACGCTAATGCTAGTGCCTACAGTTCTGGTAAAGCAGGCGCCATTGGTCTAACCAAATCTCTTGGAAAAGAATTAGCTGATAAAAATATTGCAGTTAATGCGGTTACACCAGCAGGAGCCAAAACTCGTATACTTGACCAAATGAGTAAAGAGCACGTCCAAAGGATGCTGTCTAAAGTGCCTAGAGCTAGATTCTTGGAAATACATGAATTTACTTCGCTAGTATGCTGGTTATCTTCTGAGGAAAATTCTTTTTCAACAGCTGCAGTTTTTGATATTAGTGGGGGTAGGTCAACCTATTAAATTATTGGTGCAAAAATGATAAATGACCAATAAATAATTAAAAAAAATGCTGAAATTGTCTTCATGAAAATTACATACACATTATTTTTGTA